>Ga0206889_1044_pt1 | contig 23813 bp, 18 predicted proteins | sample Alteio_BWOrgHeat_57_FD_153245 | JGI IMG/M metagenome (GOLD analysis project Ga0206889, IMG submission 153245) | Enriched cells from forest soil in Barre Woods Harvard Forest LTER site, Petersham, Massachusetts, United States - Alteio_BWOrgHeat_Nextera5 ... | reverse complement strand
GTTTTTAAATGTCCGTGAATTAAAAGTGTAATTAATGAAGAAACAAATGGTCATACTGGGTGCAGGCGAAAGCGGAATAGGCACCGCCTTGCTGGCAAAGCAGCAGGGGTACGACGTATTTGTGAGCGATGGAGGTATTATCAAAGAGAATTACAAAGCAGAATTGGAAAAGCATCATATTCTTTTTGAAGAACAACAACATTCGGAAGGAAAAATATTGGGTGCCGATGAAGTAATGAAGAGTCCGGGTATTCCTGAAAAAAATGAATTGGTAAAAAAGATCCGGGCGAAAGGAATACCGGTGATCAGCGAAATAGAATTCGCTTTTCGATATAAAGGCGCGAGTAAAATAATTGCGATCACCGGAAGCAATGGGAAAAGTACTACTACTGCATTGACCTATCATATTTGTAAAACAGGTGGCAAGGATTGTGCGATGGTAGGAAATATAGGATTCTCTTTCGCGAGGCAGATAGCAGAAGATCCAAAAGAATTATATGTGGCGGAGATCAGTTCTTTTCAATTGGATGATATAAAAACATTCCGTCCGGATGTTGCGGTATTAACAAATATCACAGAAGATCATTTGGACAGATACGAGTATAACGTACAATATTATATCGACAGCAAATTCCGCATTGCGATGAACCAACAGGCGAATGATGTATTCATCTATTGCCTGGATGATGAACTCACGATGAAGAATATCAACAACTACCCCATTAAATCAACTATAGCCCCATTCACCATGAGTAAACAACTGCCGCAGGGTGCGTACCTGACAAACGCACAAATGCACCTTAAGTGGAAAAGCGAAGAAATGAAGATGAGTATCGAAGACTTCGCCATTAAAGGAAAGCACAATCAATATAATAGTATGGCTGCAAGCCTGGCGGCAACGTCGATGGATATCCGAAAGGATAAGATCAGAGAGGCTTTGCAAACATTTGAGAACCTTGAGCATCGCATGGAATCGGTTGTAACGATCCGCGGTGTTGAGTTCATCAATGACAGTAAAGCAACCAATGTGAACAGTACCTGGTTTGCCTTAGAGAGCATGCGAAAGCCAACCATTCTGATCTTAGGCGGTGTTGATAAAGGCAATGATTATTCTTTATTGAATGAACTGGTAAAAGAAAAAGTAAAAGCAATTGTTTGTTTGGGGAAAGACAATAAAAAGATACATGAAGCTTTTGGGGATATTATGCCATTGATGGTAAACACTACCAGCGCATTGGAAGCAGTACAGGCCGCGTTTCATTATGCAGTAAAAGGTGATGTGGTATTGTTAAGTCCGGCTTGTGCAAGTTTTGATCTCTTTAAAAATTATGAAGACAGAGGGAATCAATTTAAACAGGCAGTTAAAGAATTATAATAAAAGCTGCATAATAATATGCGGTACAAGTGAGTGACACAACGATGTTGAATAAAGAAATATGGCTGATAACATAAATATCAAATCGATCTTAACACCTTCCTTCAGTAACATGGGGAATAATTTGGTTAATAAAACCAAAGGCGACCGTGTTATATGGGCGGTGGTGATCATATTGACATTGATCAGTTTGTTAGTGGTATACAGCAGCACGGGCTCGCTGGCATATAAATATAGTAAGAGCACCGAAAGTTATTTGTTCAAGCAATTCGCGTTTATCATATTGGGTGTGATCATTATTTATTTTGCGCATAGAGTGAATTATACATTGTATTCGAGGGTGGCGCTGATATTGTTCCTGATCTCTATTCCATTGTTATTATATACTTTATTATTTGGTGTGCAACTGAATGCCGGAAGCCGCTGGATAAAATTGCCTGTTATCAACATGACCTTTCAAACATCTGATATGGCGAAGCTTGCTTTGTTCATGTACATGAGCCGGCAGCTGAGTCGTAAGCAGGCGGTGATCAAAGATTTTAAAAAAGGATTTCTCCCGGTAGTAATTCCCGTTGCGATCATTGTGTTATTAATAGCACCCGCCAATTTATCAACTGCTTTGTTAACCGCAGGAACAAGTTTTATGTTGATGTTCATCGGAAGAGTAAAGACACAACATATGATAGCAACGATCACCATCGCTGCAATACCGGTAGTGTTCTTATTGATGATCGCAACAAAATATTACGACAAAGAACAACACCGGCCGAAAGATCTTCCGGCAGTATTATCTGTTGGTCGTATACCAACATGGATCGGACGTATACAAACATTTATGTATGGCAATAAAGATGCGGCGAGTGATAATTTATATCAAATAGATCAGGCAAAGATCGCCATTGCAAATGGTGGCTTTGTTGGATTGGGTCCGGGACATAGCCAGGCGCGCAATTATTTACCGCAGGCATACAACGATTTTATTTTCGCGATCATATTGGAAGAATATGGATTGATCGGTGGAGCTGTAGTGTTGTTTATTTATTTATTGTTCCTCTATCGTTGTATACGATTGTACCGAAAATGCCCTTATGCATTTGGTGCATTCCTTGCGCTGGGATTGAGTTTCACGCTGGTGATACAAGCGATCGCGAATATGGGGGTGAATGTAAACCTGTTTCCCAACACCGGCGTTACGTTGCCGCTGATAAGCATGGGTGGAAGTAGTTTCTTATTTACTTGTTTGTCAATCGGTATCATTTTAAGTGTGGCAAGAAATGTGGAACAATCAGAAGGCGATAAACAATTGCAAGAGGTAGTGACAGAATAATAAAGAATAAAATGGCGAAGCGAATAATAATTGCAGGAGGTGGAACAGGTGGACATATTTTTCCGGCCATCGCCATTGCAAATGCCATAAAGCTTATTGCACCCGGAACAGAGATATTGTTTGTAGGTGCAAAAGGAAAAATGGAAATGGAAAAAGTGCCACAGGCGGGTTATAAAATTGAAGGATTGGATATAGCAGGGTTTAACAGAAGTTCTTTGATAAAAAATGTGGGCTTACCGGTGAAATTGGTAAAAAGTTTTTTGCAGGTGAAGAAAATATTCGCCCGTTTTAAACCGGATGCGGTGATAGGTGTAGGTGGTTACTCAACCTATCCTGTATTGAGATATGCGCAGAGCGAAGGGATTTTTTCTTTTATACATGAGAGTAATTCTCATGCGGGTAAAAGCAATATGTTATTGGGAAGAAGGGCGACGAAGATCTTTACGGCAAGTGATGGAATGGAAAGATTCTTCCCCCAATCAAAAATAATAATAACGGGTAACCCTGTTCGAAAAACAATTGTGGATGCGAAGATTACCAGAAGCGAAGCGATCCGGTTCTTTGGACTCGATGAACATAAAAAAACGGTGTTGGCTGTGGGTGGTAGTCTGGGTGCAAGAAGCATCAACGAAGCATTGGCAACACATATCGATGAATTTGCAGCAAACAATTTGCAATTGATCTGGCAAACAGGGAAAACAACAGCAGATCAATATAAGCAGATCGGAGAAAGAAGAGACAATATTTGGGTAAATGATTTTATAACAGCGATGGAATATGCATATGCGGCGGGAGATATCGTGATAAGCAGAAGCGGTGCGATGGCAACAGCAGAATTATGTGTAACGAAAAAGCCGGTGGTATTTGTACCGTTTCCGTTCGCGGCAGAAGATCATCAAACGGAGAATGCGGTGAACCTGGTAAATAAAAATGCGGCATTGATAATAAGAGATGCTGATGCGAAAGATAAATTGGTTTCAACAGTGATCAATTTGGCGAAGGATGAAGCACTGCAACAACAATTAAAACAAAACATTGCTCCATTGGCGATCACCAACGCGGATGAAGTAATTGCAAACGAAATATTGAATACGATAAAGTGATAGAAATAAACAACATAAAGCGGATCTATTTCATAGGGATCGGAGGAATTGGGATGAGTGCGTTGGCAAAATATTTTAATGCAAAAGGTGTAGTGGTAAGCGGTTACGATAAAACACCTACTACATTAACAGATCAATTGATCAAAGAAGGAATTAAGATCCATTTTGAAGATAAAGTAGAGCTCATTGACAAAGAAGTACAGGCGGTAATATTTACACCTGCTGTACCAAAGGATCATAAAGAACTGAATTATTATGTCGATCATGGCTATTCAGTAATGAAGCGTAGTGATATACTGGGTGCCATTACTAAAAGTTCTTTTAATATATGTGTGGCAGGCACGCATGGTAAAACAACCACCAGTACAATGGTTGCGCACATATTGCGGCATAGCGATTTTGGATGCAATGCTTTTTTAGGTGGTATAGCAGTGAACTATGATAGTAATTTTTGGAGTAGCGAGAATAATGTTTGTGTAGTAGAAGCGGATGAATACGATAGAAGTTTTTTGAAATTGAGTCCTGATGTTGCTGTGTTAACGGCGATGGACCCCGATCATTTGGATATCTATGGAACAGAAGAAGCGGTAGAACAGGCGTTCATTGATTTTACCGGAAAGATAAAACCACATGGCATATTGATCAGCAAGTTTGGGTTAAAAAGAAGTAAAGATCTAAAAGGAGATAAACAAGTTCATTACAGTTTGCAAAATAAGGCGGGTGATGTTTTTGCAGAGGATATTAAGATGGAGAATGGCAGTTACAGGTTCAATGTGGTGATGCAATCGTGGAAACTTGAGAATGTACTGTTAAATATGGGTGGCATGCACAATATAGAAAATGTAGTAGCCGCTATAACAGTTGCACATGAACTTAAAATAACGGATGATAAGATAAGAGAAGCAGTCGCTGCATTTAAAGGAGTCAAAAGAAGGTTTGAATATATCGTGAAGAATGAAGAACAGGTGATGATCGATGATTATGCACATCATCCCGAAGAGTTAAGGGCATTGATAACGGGTGCAAAAGCATTGTTCAATGATAAAAAATGTACGGTGATATTTCAGCCACACCTGTACACGCGGACAAGAGATTTTGCAGATGGCTTTGGTGAAGTGCTTGACCTGGCAGATGAAGTGATACTGTTGCCCATTTATCCGGCAAGAGAATTACCGATAGAAGGTGTAACAAGTGAAATGATATTGAGCAAGATGAAGAATGCCAATAAGAGTGTAAAGTCGAAAGAAGAATTATTGGATTGGGTGAAACATAATAAAAGAGCATTATTGATCACAGCCGGCGCAGGAGATATAGACACACTGGTGCAACCGATAAAGGAACGTATATAAAATGGCTATTAATAAACATAATATCATTTGCTGGATCCGAAGGGTGCTGTGGAGTTTGGTGGGGATCGGCACGATTGTTTTATTGGTAGCCGCGATTGAAAAAAAAGATGCGGAGCCGTGTAAAGGAATTTATATCAATATAAAAGGAGTGAACAATATCTTCTTTATTGATAAAAAAGATGTGATGGATTCGGTGGTCTCTATTGAAGGACGTGATCCGGCAGGACAACCGATCAGTTCATTTAATCTTCGTGCGATAGAAGGTAAACTGACGAATAATATCTGGATACGAAACGCACAATTGTTCTTTGATAATAATGAAATGTTACAGGTCAATATCCTGGAAAGTGAGCCACTGGCACGCTTGTTCACGGCATCCGGTAATACTTTTTATATCGATTCTGCACTGAACCGGCTGCCGCTAAGTGATAAATTTTCTGCAAGGGTTCCGGTATTCACGGGTTTCCCTTCTGACAGAATAATATTGACAGCGGCAGATAGCAGTTTATTGCGTGATATAAAAACTATCGGTGTTGCGATACAACAGGATCCTTTTTATATGGGATTGATCGACCAGGTTGATATAACACCGCAACGCACCTTTGAAATGATACCGAAGATCGGTAACAATATCATTGAATTTGGAGATGCTTCGGATGCAGAAGAAAAATTACATCGCTTAAAACTATTTTATCGCGAAGTGATGTTGAAAGCGGGAATGAATTATTACAGTGTGATCGATGTGCAATACAAAGGGCAGGTAGTAGCAAAAAGAAAAAGCGCGGAAGATATAACGGCAGATTCATTGAAGACGGTACAATTGATGCAACAGATCGCATCAAATGCTGAAAAGCAATCTTCTGATTCGGCAGAATTGCAAACGCAGCCGGCTGATAGTGTGAATATGGATAATGTGATGATGCGGCAATCGATGCAAAGAGATGAAGAAGATTCGACAAATGATGAACCTAAACCGGAGCATGTTGAAAATGTAGTAAAGAAAAAAGACACAACGGAGGTTAAAGCGAAAGTGCCGCAAGTGTTGATGCCGAAGCCTGTTCAACCAAAGCCGGCAGATAACAAAGCGGTGGAAAAATCAAAACCGGTAAAGCCAAAACCCGTTGTGAAAAAACCGAATAACGATTATTAAAACATATAAAATAAACAAACATAAAATTATACTTACTAACACAAAACACAAACACATACAACTATGAACCAGGAACAACCCATCATTGTAGGCCTTGATATAGGAACTACAAAAATTGCAGCCATTGCCGGTCGCAAGAACGAATACGGCAAGTTAGAGATCCTCGGCTTTGGCCGTGCTAACAGCAACGGCGTACAACATGGTATGGTCTTGAATATTGACCAAACCATCAAAGCCATTCAAATGGCCTTGGAGAATTGCTATGCCTCCAATCCAAACCTAACGATTAACGAAGTGTATGTTGGTATTGCAGGACATCATATAAAGAGTCTGCAAACACGTGGCGATATTGTTCGCCAGGCAACAGAAGAAGAAATAAAACAAGACGAGATCGATCGTCTCGTGGCAGATCAATACAGAACTTATATTCCTGCCGGTGATCAGATTATCGATGTTATTCCGCAGGAATTTACGGTTGATAATTTTCAGAATATTCCTAACCCGATTGGATACAGCGGTGTAAAAGTGGGTGCGAATTTTCATATCATAACAGGGGATAAAAATGCGATACGCAATATCAACAGGAGTGTTGAGAAAGCTGGATTAAAAACACAGGATCTGGTATTACAACCATTGGCATCAGCTGCAGCTGTTATGTGTGATCAGGACCTGGAAGCAGGTGTTGCAATTGTTGATATCGGTGGTGGTACAACAGATCTGGCGGTGTTTTATGAAGGTATCTTAAAACATACGGCGGTTATTCCTTTTGGTGGTGAGAACATTACAAATGATATCAAAACAGGTTTAGGTGTGTTGAAAACACAGGCAGAACAAATGAAGATCCAGTTTGGTAGTGCATTGAGCGATGAAGCAAAATCGAATGCGTTCATTACTATTCCGGGTTTACGTGGTATGGCACCGAAAGAAATCTCAGTAAAAAATCTTGCCAATATCATCCAGGCAAGAATGAGCGAGATCATGGATTTTGTTACCTATCATTTGAAACAGGTTGGATTGGATTCAAAACTGTTGAATGGTGGTATCATCTTAACAGGTGGTGGTTCTCAATTGAAACATTTGATCCAGTTAACAGAATATATCACCGGTTTGAATGCACGTATCGGTTATCCGAATGAACATTTATCAAGCGGACATATTGATGAATTGGCAAAACCAATGTACAGTACTTGTATCGGTTTGATATTAAAAGGATACAATGATTATGAAAATAAGAACAAACAATTCGAAGATGCATTCATCAAAATAGATGTGCCGGAAGAATTGCAGAAGCAGGCGGTAGATGAAACATTGGCTGCGCAGGAAGAAGCGGACTATGTACAAATGAAACAACGCAAAACATTGAGAGGTTTCATGGATTCTTTCAAAACAGGTTTGATCGATCTGTTCAAAGAAGAAGGTGATGAGTTGTTGAATAAATAATACCCGAAATACTACTAACCCAATAAATACTACAACTATGATACATTTTGATTTGCCAAAAGAGCAGTCGTCCATCATCAAGGTGATTGGTGTGGGCGGAGGCGGAAGCAATGCAGTCAATTATATGTTCTCGCAAAACATCGATGGCGTGAACTTTATAATCTGCAATACCGACGCACAGGCCATTGCGCAAAGTAAAGTGCCCAATAAAATTCAGCTTGGTCCGCATTTAACACAAGGACTCGGTGCCGGTGCCAATCCTTTAATTGGCAGACAAGCAACTGAAGAAAGTTTAGAAGAGATAAAACGTATCCTCGAAGTAAATACCAAGATGGCTTTCATCACTGCTGGGATGGGTGGTGGTACCGGAACAGGTGGTGCACCTATTATCGCAAGTATTTGCAAAGGTTTGGGTATCCTTACTGTCGGTATTGTTACCACTCCTTTTGCTTATGAAGGAAAGAAACGTATCGCGCAGGCAGAAGAAGGTATCATGGCATTGAAAAATCATGTCGACACATTATTGGTGATCAGCAATGATAAATTGCGTCACCAGTTTGGTAATCTTAAAATGAAAGAAGCTTTTGCAAAAGCGGATAATGTTTTGGCAACCGCAGCAAAATGTATTACCGATGTAATTGGTAGTACCGGACAGATCAATGTCGATTTTGCGGATGTATGCACGGTGATGCGTAATGGTGGTGTGGCGATATTGGGTAGTGCTGCTGCGGAAGGTGAGAACAGGGCACAAAAAGCAATTGAGAATGCAATGAACTCTCCGTTGTTGAATGACAGTGATATCCGCGGAGCAAGATGGATCTTAATTAATATCAACTCTGCAGAAGGTGAACATGAGTTTACGATGGATGAAGTAGAAATCATTCAAAATTATTTATTAAGTCAGGCCGGTGAAGAAACAGATGTGATATTAGGATTAGGGTATGATAATACGTTGGGAAGTAATATCGGTATCACATTGATCGCAACAGGTTTTGAACATAAAGATCCGTTCTCCAAAACACCTTCAACAAAAGACGAAAAGAAAGACGATAAAATAGTGATGGTGCTGGAAATGCCGGCGAAAGGTGAAAAGAAAGAAGCCGTTCAACCGGTATTGGAATTTGAAGAACCGGAAATTCCTGTTGAAGACGAAGCAACGGTAGAAGAACCGACGATCGTATTTGAAACAGAAGAAAAAACAGAAGCGATCGATCTTACTCCAACCATGATCGTTCATGAAGAACCGGTGATCGCAAAAATTGAATTCACTGATGAAGAAATGCCGGAAGAGATGGAAGAAGATGAAGACAAGCCCGTTTTTTATGAGATATCATCCAGCGTTGATCATAACCCGGTAGTGGCGTTTGATATACCACAACATGTTCCTGCACCGGAAAAGAAACCTGCACCGGTTGCAAAAGCAACTGCTCCATTGGTTGATAAAAAAACAGAAGAAGTTAAACCGGCTGCAATGCCTGCAGCGGCGGGTTATTTGGTAAAGCCTGCACAGATCTACGCAGCAAAAGAAGAACCGAAGGCGGAAGAAAAACCGATTGAAAAAATAACGGAAGAAAAAATTCCTTTGCAGGTTCAACTGGAAGAAGAGGAAGTATTCGATATGCAAATAGTGCATAAGCCAATAGCAGATGAAGCGGAAGAGACCACTCCGGAAGAAACCATCACGATGGAAATGGCAAGAACAGAAGAACCAATGCCGGAAGATGAAGCAGGAGAATTGAAACGCCGTGCAATGGAACGTATCTCTAAATTGAGGAATCTCTCTTTTAATATCAATGCTGCGGATCCTAATAATGAATTTGAAACGGTACCTGCTTACTTAAGAAGGAATATGGAAATTCATAACCAGATCGCAGATGTAGAAAGTTTCTATAGTAATTATACGGTAAAACCTACGGATAATAACCAGGCTGAGATCAGTACCATCAATACTTTTCTGGATGGTAAAAAACCGGATTGATAAACCGGTACTTCCTGTTTCTCTATGTGTTTAGTTAATTATAGTTTGTGTGTGGGCCCCTTTTAATTAAGGGGCCTTTGTGTTTTATTTATCGTAGATGATGGTATTGCCTCCGAGGTCGATGGTGTTAGCATCGCAACATCCGCTGAGCCAATATCCTTTGTTTTTTGCGGCAGGATCTTTGAATTCGAGTGTATTGTTTTTGTAGTTCACACCTCTCATCACACCTACAAAATCCTTTTGCGGGTATGCAGACCCCATCACAATAAAGTGGCAATTGGAAACATTGTATTTTTCTTCAACAGGAACTGTTACCCTGGTATCCATCCACATCAATTTTATAGTATTGGCTACCAGTGTGCAATTATCAAAGCTCATTCTATAGGCACCATTGGTATTGATCAGGTATCCGTCGCGCTGTTTATTGCCATTATATGATCTGTCCTCGATATGGCACTTTGTAAAACGGGTTGCATCGTTGTCATTAGCAGAACTATATCCATGTGCAATAGAACCGTAAATGGTACAATTTAAAAAACTGAATGCGGGTTTAGTGACCCACACAGCATAACTGGTAGATCCCCAAAAAGTGCAGTTGATAAAATGACAATCGCTATCCCTGCCACCACCATCGGATACAATACCGCAGCCGCTATTATCAATGAAAGATGAGTTCTCAAATATACCGTTAGTGGATATGCCGACCTCCCCTTCAATATCAACACCCGCTCCCGGAGCAGACATATAGCTGCTTTTGCCGGTATGATTAAAGCCGCAATTTTTTACTGTTACACCGTTACCACCCACCCATGAAAATCCTTGCCGGCAATTGTATTCAAATAAAGAATGCTGTATCAGTATATTATCGGGTTGGCTGCCCGGTTGATTGAGAACATAAAGTCCGTCTCGTCCAAAATAACTGGCAGTAACACTATCAATGGTAATGTTATGAGAATTTAAAATAGAGATGCCATCATATGCTAATTGAATTCCAACATCCCCATATATTCCACCCATCGCTGCTTTTGTATTATTGCCATTCATTATTATCCCGGTGATCTTGACACCGTTACAATTCTCAAGACAAATACAAGTTCCGGCCTGAGCTGCATAGGCATAGTTGGTAAACCGTGTATTGCCATGATCATATGCCTGTTTTGTTGTTGGGTCAAATGCCCCAAAACGCAAACCGTCTGCAAATTTTAGCAATGCTCCTTTTTGTCCCTGAACGGTAAAGTTTTTTACGTTTATAAAATGCAGGATATCTTCTCCGCTATAGCAGGGTTTATTTTTTTGACCATTGCTAAGATCTTGCAAACCAACTATATAAGTTCCTTTTGGGATGATCAGTTTTCCGTTACCTCCGATGCTGTTAAAATAGCTCGCCGCTTTTTGAAAGGCCTGCGTGTCATTTGTTTTTCCATCGCCTTTAGCACCAAAAGATCGGATGCTTTTAACAACAATTTGTTCGAAAGAAGAATGGCCGATCGCCAGTAAAACTGATCCTATTAGAAATAATTTTCGTGTCATTGTTGAATTGTTATTTTGAAGATACCATTTTTAAATCGCTAAAGGGTAAGCTTTTGCAATCGGGCATATTGAAAAAAGTATAATACATTTTTAATGCCAGTTATTGTTTTACCACCTCTTTCCCAATAATTTTTGCTTGAGAAATACCTTATTTTTTGTAAAAAAATGCCATCAGCCTATTTTTCCTTATTATTATATTTGATTTACATATACATTTGTACTGCTTGCCTTCTGAAAAAATTTAGGATCCGGATAATTAACTGCTTCATCTTAAAACTAAATTTTAGTGTCAAAACACATTAATAAGGTCAGTGCCGCAGGCCTGATCATCGCTTTAGGTATTATCTACGGTGATATCGGAACATCTCCATTATACGTTTTTGATGAGATCGTTAATGGGAGGCATATCTCCGAGTTATTGATCATCGGGTCTTTAAGTTGTATCATCTGGACATTGACGTTGCAAACAACCGTTAAGTATGTGATACTCACTTTAAAAGCAGATAATAAAGGTGAAGGCGGAATATTCTCTCTCTATACATTAGTAAGGCGACAAAAAAAATGGCTGGTATTACCTGCCATGATCGGTGGAGCTGCATTGCTGGCAGATGGAATGATCACACCTCCTATATCGGTCGCTTCTGCTATTGAAGGACTTAAGATACGCCCTGCTTTTGCATCTATACAGGAAAGTACTATTATATATATAGTGTTGGCGATATTGGCGGCGCTTTTTTTCATGCAGCAATTTGGTACCGCTTCAATTGGTAAATTATTTGGTCCTATCATGATGGTTTGGTTTACCATGCTGGCTGTTCTCGGACTTATTCACGTGAGTGATTACGGCGGTAAAATATTTGAAGCATTCAATCCCTATTACGCTATAAAATTATTGGTCGAATACCCCAAAGGATTTTGGTTATTGGGATCGGTCTTTCTCTGTACTACCGGTGCAGAGGCGCTTTACAGCGATCTTGGGCATTGTGGAAGAGGCAATATCCGTATCTCCTGGATATATGTAAAAACCTGTTTACTATTAACCTATGTAGGACAAGCTGCCTGGTTATTGAAAAATCACACGGGCAATATTTTTGCTTCAAAAACATTCTTCGGTTTGATCCCCGATTGGTTTCAGATACCGGGTATTATCATCGCAACAGCTGCAGCGATCATTGCGAGCCAGGCTTTAATAAGCGGTTCATTCACGTTGATCAGTGAAGCGATACGATTGAATCTTTGGCCGAAGATGAAGATCAAATATCCATCCGAAGCAAAGGGGCAATTATTCATACCCGGGATCAACTTGCTGTTGTTTGTAGGATGTTGCGGTATTACTTTGTATTTCAAGACCTCAAGCGCAATGGGAGCTGCTTATGGCTTAGCGATCACTTTATGTATGATGGCTACCACCGGTTTGTTCAGCAATTATATGGTTGCCCGTCGTATAAAACCGATATTCATTTATTCATTCCTTACAGTTTTTCTTACTATTGAAACAAGTTTCCTGATCGCTAACCTGGATAAGTTTCCAAAAGGTGGTTATGTAACACTGATCGTTGGCGGTGCTTTATTCGTAGTAATGTACACCTGGTACAGAGCGAGAAAAATTCGTAACCGTTACATTGAGTTTGTGCGTTTAGAAGAATATGTTCCTAAAATAGAAGAACTAAGTACGGATACCAGCGTGCCTAAATATGCTACGCATTTGGTGTATTTAACAAGCGCCAATAATCCAAAAGAAATTGAACATAAGATCATCTACTCTATATTAAGTGGTAAACCTAAACGCGCCGATATTTATTGGTTCGTTCACGTAGACACCCTGGATGATCCGTATACCTGCGAATACCTCGTAGAGCATATTATACCGAATGATATTATTCGTGTGGAATTCAGGCTGGGCTTCAGGATCGCACCAAGACTTAACCTGATGTTCAAAAAAGTGGTAGAGGACATGGTGATCAACAAAGAGGTGAATGTGACCAGCCGTTATGAAAGTCAGCAGCGTAATAATGTAGTGGGTGATTTCCAATTTGTGGTAATGGAAAAATTCTTATCACAGGATAATGAATTGCCGTTTGTAGAACGCATCATCATGAAACTTCATTTCTGGATAAAATCATTCTCATTAACAGAAGCAAGAGGTTTCGGTTTGCAGCAAAGTAATGTGTCAGTAGAGAAATTCCCGCTGATCGTTGCACCTGTAAGTAAATTGAAACTGAAACGTGTATATAGTGATGAGCCACATTTGCTGCATAAGCAACATCATTGATACTACAGCTCGGATAAGGATACTATCTTGCTGGTGATCTTTAATTGATGCTGGATGCCAACTTTCAATGCGTAGTTCTCCTTACCATGACTTACCGGGAAGTTAAAACAAACCGGGTAGTCGTATTCTTTTACAATATCATTTATAACTTCATATACCGTTTTTCCGAAAGGACGAACGGTATCTTTTATTTCGGTAAAACCGCCAATGATCAATCCTGCAAGCGATATTAATTTTCCGCTTCTCTTTAATTGATAGAACATTCTGTCAATGGAATAAATATATTCACTGATATCTTCGATAAATAAGATCTTCTTATTGGTGTTAATGTCTGATGATGTTCCGATAAGGTTTGTCAACAGTGCCAGGTTACCACCTACCAATTCTCCTGTTGCGGTTCCTTCTTTATTCAATGGATGTTTTATGCAGGTGTATTTTCTTTTCTTTCCAATGAGCGCTTTATGAAAAGATTGGATGTATTCATTTTCGCCATCATTAAAAGCGGATGCCATTGGCGCATGCAGAGAAGCGATCTTTAATTTACTATTTAGATGACTGTGTAAAACAGTGATATCGCTAAAGCCGATGATCCATTTTGGTTTCCGTTTGAAATTGCTGAAATCAATATCATCAATGATCCTTCCAACACCATAACCGCCACGTCCGCATAAAACTGCTTTGATACTGTCGTCATCCAGCATGGCTTGTAATTCATTCAAGCGTTGCTCGTCCGTTCCGCTGAAATAATTGCGGGAACTGCTTCCCAGTGTTTTTCCTACCATTACTTCAAACCCCCATTTTTGTAAGGTGCTGATGCAAGCCTTCACCTTCTCTTTCTCTAAATATCCGGCAGGACAAGTAATACCGATCGTATCTCCTTTCTTTAAGTATGGTGGAATTTTTATCATTTGATCTCAGTTAATGTGGATGCAGCATCAGAAACAGCTAGTTTATGTATGATCCCGCATTTCAATGCCATATTATTTTTTTGATGTCCTACCGGAAAATCAAAACAAACGGGATAATTACAGTCCGTTATTTTTTCCAATACGATCTCTTCCAATGTCATTCCGAATTCTTCTCCCGGATCATCTTTCATCGTTTTAAAACCACCAATGATCAATCCTTTTAAATTATCCAGCTTTCCGCTTCGTTTTAAATTCCAGAACATCCGGTCAATGCTGTACAAATATTCATCTTTATCTTCTACAAATAATATTTTTCCATCGGTATTGATATCAGATACAGAGTCGGCCAGTGTTTCAATGGTCTTTAAATTACCCCCGATCAATATTCCATGACCAATACCTGTCTTATTTTTTGCGGAAGAAGGAATGCTGTACTCCATTTTTTCTCCTGTAAAACATTTCCGGATAGATTCGATCGAAATAACCTGATCGGCATCCGCTGTTTTCCAATCATCCGGAAAACTATTGCACATTTTAGAATGAATGGTAGCAATGCCAAAATTTCGGTTGATATGTGCATGTAAAACGGTTGCATCGCTAAAACCAATGATCCATTTAGGGTGCGCTATGAATTTGGTAAAATTAAGTTTATCAATAATTCTTATAGAACCATATCCGCCTCTTGCACATAAAATGGCTTTAATGTTTGTATCATTCAGCATTTGTTGAAGATCATTCAATCGTTCCTGGTCCGTTCCACCAAAGGTGTGATCTCTTTTGCCGATGGTATCGCCGAGTTTTATATCAAATCCCCATTCTTTTATCTTATCAACAGAAGGTTTTACTTCTTCCAATGTAATATATCCGGCCACGCAACAAATGCCAACGGTATCTCCTTTTTTAAGATAGGGAGGGATCTTTGAAGATGCATCCGGATCATTCAATACCAGCTTTCCTCTTGCTATATTGGAGAATACGGCACCCATAGGAATGATAGAAGAGAGGAAATCCTTGCGTTTCATACCTTGAATTTACTCAAATTTCGGTATTGATTGTCGATTCGATATTTTTGCAGCAATGAATGATCCTAAAAGATATTTAATTACCTCTGCTTTACCCTACGCCAACGGGTTAAAACATATTGGGCACCTGGCAGGAGCTTATCTTCCTGCGGATACTTATGTACGTTACCTGCGTGCAAAAGGAAAGGATGTGGTGTACGTATGTGGCAGCGATGAACATGGTGCGGCCATCACCATCCAGGCAATGAAGGAAAACACAACCCCAAGAGCGATCGTAGATAAATACCATGCTATATTAAAAAGCAATATGGCTGACCTGGGTATTTCTTTTGATATATACCATCGTACTACTTCACCAATTCATCATGAAACTGCGCGTGAATTCTTTTCTGCATTAAATGATAAGGGTGACCTTGAGATAAAGGAAACAGAACAATTTTATGATGAAGAAGCCAAAACATTTTTGGCCGATCGTTATATTGTTGGGACATGCCCGGTTTGCGCCAATCCAAATGCATATGGTGATCAATGCGAGAACTGCGGAACATCGTTAAGTCCGGAGCAATTGATCAACCCGCATAGCACGTTAAGCGGTAACCCACCCATTAAAAAATCTACCAAACATTGGTACCTGCCATTAAATAAGCATGAAGATTTTTTACGTGAATGGGTATTGAAAGAACACAAAGAAGATTGGAAGACAAATGTATTGGGACAATGCAAGAGCTGGCTGGATGCAGGGTTACAACCAAGAGCAGTAACGCGCGACCTTGATTGGGGGATTGCTTTGCCGGAAAATATTGAAGGTAGCAAAGGAAAAGTTTTATATGTATGGTTTGATGCGCCGATCGGTTATATAAGCGCTACCAAACAATGGGCATTGGATAATGATAAGGATTGGAAACCCTATTGGAACAACAAGGATACCAAGATGGTGCATTTCATAGGAAAAGATAATATCGTTTTTCATTGTATCATCTTCCCGGTGATGTTGAAACTGCATAATAATAATCTGCCGGATAATGTTCCCGCGAATGAGTTCATGAACCTGGAAGGAGATAAAATGAGTACCAGCAGGGGTTGGAGCATTGAGATGGAAGATTATATAAATGATTTTGTGAAGAAGGAAAATGGCGGCGATATGCTCGTTGATTCGTTGCGTTATTATTTAACATCCATCGCTCCTGAAAATAAAGACAGTGAATTTACCTGGAAAGGTTTCCAGGATGCGGTGAACAGCTCGCTGGTAGGGAACTTCGGAAATTTTGTGAACAGAACATTTGTGTTGATGCACAAACTTTGCAAAGGAAAAGTACCACCATTGCATGCCGATATTTTTGATCCCGCAGATAAAGAAATGTTAGATGCAATTGCAAATTGCAAATTGCAGATCGAAAATTTAATTGAGACATACAAATTCAGGGATGCATTATCAGCAATAATGGATCTGGCAAGTAAGGGTAATAAATACATGCAGGATAAGCAGCCGTGGATCGTTGCAAAAGTGACGACTGCTGACGGACAACTGACAACTGAAGCTCAAAAATCAGTAGACAATTGTTTACATATTTGTTTGCAGTTAACTGCTAACATGGCTGTATTCATCAATCCATTCTTACCATTTACGGCAAAGAAAATGCTGAACGGAATATCTTTTGGAGGCAAACAAAGTTTATCACTGCATACCATATAGGTGAGCGTTCCTTTTACAACTGTTTTTATAGGAGAACGCAATTTTATTACTTGTACAAAATCTACTGTGTGCTCATAATATTTCAATGTAGAATTGAAATTAGGATCAAATACTTTTTCCAATGTTCCCACTTCTTTTACTTTTCCATCGGTTGTAATTAAAGGATTTTTATCAAAAACAAAAGAGGTCGGTATCGGTCCATTGCCTGCGTCTTGTGAATAGACATGCCATTTATCACCGATGGTTGCAGTGAGGTGCAATTCATAGGTTTTGGCATCTATCTTTTTAGAAGAATAAGTCCAGCTAACAGGATTTAATATCTGTGCATTCACAGCCGCACCTAACATTAATAAAACCAGGGTTTGTAAAAATAATTTCATCTTCATCCGTTTATACTACAAAGTAACGCAGAATTACACTTTACAGATGTTAAAGAATGTTGATTGGTTGCCTGAACGGGATAATTTAGTTGATTCCAAACAAATGCGTGAACACTTTTTTGCCATCTTCATTGCCCAATGCCGTATTGGAGGCCCTTTCAGGATGCGGCATCATGCCAAAGACATTTCTTTCTTTATTACAAATGCCCGCAATATTATGTATGGCACCATTTGGATTGCTTTCCTGGGTAATCTCTCCTTTATCATCGCAATAACGATAAATGATCTGGCGGTGCATCTCCAATGCCTCCAATGTTTTATCATCGGCAAAATATCTTCCTTCGCCATGCGCCACAGGTATCTTTAAAGGACTACCGCCTTCAGCAGCCGCTTCTTTTATAAAAACATTCTTGCAAACAAATTGCTGCTGTTCATTGCGTAATAAAGCGCCCGGTAATAAACCGCTTTCGCATAATATCTGGAAGCCGTTGCAAATGCCCAATACTTTTCCGCCTTTTCCGGCAAATTCAATAATACTCTGCATCATCGGACTAAAACGTGCAATGGCGCCGCAACGTAAATAATCGCCATAGCTAAATCCGCCCGGCAATACGATACAATCATCGGTAGTGAACATGCTCAGGTCTTTATCTTTATGCCAAAGCTCGATCACTTCCTGTTTAAGGTCAACCTTTAAACTTTCGATAATATCTCTGTCGCAATTACTGCCCGGGAAAACAACTACGCCAAATTTCATGCTGCTATATTTTATGGTGAAACGCAGGAATAAATTCCTGCTCAGCAAATGTACAATTTACACCGTGAATTATTTTACAAAGTAGCTGCATGCTACAAATCCTACCATCAGCCATTGCAGCGCAGCAGGAACCCATTTTGCCCGTGGGTATTGAAAAGTAGCTGCCATCAGCATAGATAAGGGCACGGCGCATAATATCCAATATTCAAATGTATGCGTGGCATTGATAAAGGGGATAAAAACTGCCACCAATAAGTAAAGGAGGATAAGATTCCAGCTTTTACGGGTTTGCACCAATTGCCTGCGGGCATTTTGCTGAACGAAAATAAAGCCTATCAATGATACAGACAATACTGTTATAATAGCGGCTAACGCCCAGGATGATTTTGCAAAATGGGGGTAACTGATGGTAACCCCCGGGAAATGATAGCCCTTCCATTTATCTGTTAAAAATACATAGGCCAGTAAAAAATAATACGGTGTGATGATACCGATCAGGGCCGTGATCCATTCTGTTAATTTAAAGGGCATGGTAAGCACCAATCCTAATACGATCAATAATGCAAATGCAATAGAAGGGAAATAAAAAAAAGTAGCGATCCCAATAATAAAACCCATATTAAACAATGTTGTTTGAGGTTTTGGATTATTGTAAAGACCACTCATTTTTACCCAAACCCATAACAGTAAGGTGCTAACGATCAATGGTGCCGATAAAATATTCCATTCCGGAAACAAAGAGGTCAATAACATATAACTCATGCCTACCAGGTAGCTGGGCTGTTGCAATAATCTTTTATCGCTTGAGAACTTATTAAGCACGATCGCCTGTACATATAATAACGCAAACGTGAGTACCGGATAAAAGAAAGGCAGTTTAGCTCCAAAGCCTTCGCAGCTCCTTAATAATAGCTTGAATAAGAAACCATCCGTTTGCTGAGGTTGCGGAATAACGGGGTTCAGGAACATGGGAAGCTTTAGCAGCACCGCATACAGGAAAAGGAAGAACGCGTTAAAAGGGTTATTCGTTTTAAATATGGCAGTCACAACAGTTGTTTATACTTCAAAATTAGGTTTAGGGATCGACATTGTATAAATGCAAGCCTTCAAAACCAACATTTGTCAATTAAAGTTAAGCTATAAAACAATCATCGTCAACCAAATTGAATATTTTTTGTTTTTCCATATCTTGTACCGCAATTCAATATTACATGGAAACAGTTTTAATAACAGGAGGTAGTGGCCTCGTAGGAAAAACACTTACCAATCATCTTACTGCAAGAGGTTACCGGGTGATCATTCTTACAAGAACAAAAACACCTAAAGATATTCAAGGTATCAGCGACACGGAACAGGTACAATATGCGCATTGGGATATTGTAAAGAAAACGATCGATATCAAAGCTGTGCAAGCTGCTGATTATATTGTGCATTTGGCTGGTGTGGGTGTAATGGAAAAAAGCTGGACCGATACTTTTAAAAAAGAGATCATTGCAAGCCGTGCAGAAAGCGCACGATTGATACGCAGAACCCTGCAAAAAAATTCTAATAAAGTAAAAGCAGTTATCAGCGCTTCTGCCATTGGATGGTATGGCGCGGATGCTACACCGGTAAAACCTTTTGTTGAAACTGATCCTTCTGATAAAAATTTCTTGGGTGAGACCTGTCGCCTTTGGGAAGAGAATATAGACCGTATCCAGGAATTAGGAAAACGCCTGGTAAAATTTCGTTTAGGAATTATATTGAGTAATGACGGAGGCGCATTGGTTGAATTTAAAAAATCGCTTAATGTTGGTGTTGCTGGTATTTTAGGCAATGGCTCACAAGTGATCAGTTGGATACATATTGAAGATGTTTGCCGCTTATTTACTGAAGCAATCGAAAACGAACAAATACATGGAGTTTATAATGCCGTTGCTCCGGTGCCTGTTACCAATAAAGAGTTGATAATGTCATTGGCTAAAAGAATAAAAGGCAAAGCGTTTATCCCGATGTATGTACCAAAATTTGTCTTGTACATGATCCTTGGAAAAAGAAGTGTGGAAGTATTAAAAAGCGCTACAGTAAGTTGCCAGAAAATAAAACAAACCGGGTTTACTTTTTTATACCCTTCTATTGATGCGGCGTTGGATAATTTAATTAAGATGAATTAATTCCTTAAAGGTTTACCACTCTTCAATATACTTTGGATACGTTCCAATGTTTTTCTTTCGCCGCAAAGACTTAAGAATGCTTGTCTTTCCAAATCAAGTAAGTATTGTTCGCTAACAATAGATGGTTCTGTCAGATCACCACCACACATTACATACGCCAGTTTTTTAGCAACGGTTACATCATGGTCGGTCGCATAATTACCGCGCCACATACCATTAATACCGGCATAAAAAGTTCCCAATACCGACCTCCCTAATACTTTAATATCGGTACGCTGTACGGGCATCACATATCCTTCATCATATAATTCTATCACCGATCTTTTTGCTTCCGCAATTCTTCGGTTAGGATTTAAACAAACAAAATCTCTTCCTTTTTTATAGATACCGAGATCAAATGCTTCGTATGCCGATGTACTTACTTTTGCTGTAGCGATATTTAAAAACCGATTTTGTAAAGTGATCGTTTCGGGTTCGCCATCATGCATTTCATCTGCCGCGCGCAATACAAATTCTTTGGTGCCACCACCACCGGGAATAACACCAATGCCAACTTCCACCAAACCCGTATAGGTTTCAGCAGCAGGAATTACTTTATCTGCATGCAGACATAATTCGCAACCACCACCCAATGCCAATGCATGCGGAGCAGCAACCACCGGTATCGCAGAATAACGAACTTTCATCATTGTATTCTGGAACATACGTATTGCCATATCTACTTCATCAAAATCCTGTTCCACCGCCAACATAAAGATCATTCCTATATTCGCGCCGGCAGAAAAATTATTTCCTTCATTGGCAATTACCAGCCCTTTGTATTTTTCTTCTGCCAATGAAATCGATTTTTGAATTCCTTCCAACACTTCGCCACCAATGGTTCCCATTTTGGTGTACCATTCTAATCCCAATACATCATCGCCTAAATGATAGGTTCTGCAAGCGCTGTTTTTCCAAACGGTTTGTGATTCAAAATTCTTCATCACAATAAATGCTTCCCCACCCGGCATTGCTTTGTATGTTTTTGTAGTAAGATCATAATACAAACGTTTGCCATTTTCTACTTTATAAAAACTATTATTTCCTGCAGCGATCATTTCATCTACCCATGTTGCAACTTTGTACCCCGCTGCTTTTACAGCTTCTGTCGTTTTTTTCAATCCAAGCGCATCCCAGCTTTCAAAAGCGCCGATCTCCCAACCAAATCCTGCCATCATCGCATCATCCACTCTATATAGTTCATCGCTTATTTCAGGAACACGGTTAGAGATGTATGCGAATAATCCATAATGGAACTGACGATAGAATTCTCCTGCTTTATCTTGTCCGACACACAATGCCTTTAATCTCATTTTAAGATCTTCGATCGGTTTCGCTGTTTCGAGTGTTGCGAATTTTGGTTTTACTCTTGGCTTATATTCAAGGGTTTTAAGATCCAGCGTCAATATCTCGCTTTCTCCTTTTTCATTTTTTATCTTTTTGAAGAACCCTTGTTTCGTCTTATCACCTAACCATTTATTCGCAACCATTTTATCGAGCCATGCAGGAATGACAAAGCTTTCTTTCGCTTCATCAGCCGGACAATTCTCATAAACACCTTTAGCAACTTTTACCAATGTATCAATACCAACAACATCTGCCGTTCTGAATGTTGCAGATTTTGGTCTGCCAATAACCGGACCAGTTAACGCATCTACTTCATCTATATTTAATTCTAATTTATCCAACAGGTTAAAGATGGATATGATGCCATAAACCCCGATACGATTAGCAATGAATGCAGGTGTGTCTTTGCATAGAACGGTTGTCTTGCCAAGATACAGATCACCATAGTTCATTAAAAAATCAACTACTTCCGGATCAGTGAATTTTGTAGGAATGATCTCTAATAATCTTAGATAACGCGGAGGGTTGAAAAAATGTGTTCCGCAAAAATGCTTTTTAAAATCATCGCTCCTGCCTTCTGTCATTAAATGAATGGGAATGCCCGAAGTGTTAGAAGTGATCAGCGTTCCGGGTTTGCGATATTTTTCTACTTCCGTAAAAATGCTTTGTTTGATATCCAATCTTTCCACCACTACTTCTATCACCCAATCACAGGTTGCAATGTCTTTCAGGTTATCTGTAAAATTTCCTGTCTTTATTTTTTTGACAACATCTTTATGATAAACAGGAGAGGGATTACTCTTTAAAGCAGCAGTCAGCGCCTCATTTACAATTCTATTTTTTACCGCCGGATGATCTAACGGGACATTCTTTGCTTTTTCAGCCTCCGTTAATTCTGTTGGGGCCATATCCAATAACAATACCTGTAGACCGATGCCTGCAAAATGACATGCAATACGACTTCCCATTACACCACTACCTAATACTGCAACTTTTTTAATGATTCGTTTTGACATATGAGAGATTAGAGTGAAGCGATCGTTTCTCTAAATTAAGATTTATATTGATCAACGAAAAAATAAAAGCCGGTAGTATGAATTATGGTTTTTATTTTCCCTCGGGCCGGGCGGCCTCGCTACTGCACCGCTGCTGCTTTTGCTTCTTTGAAAAAATATGCTGCGCATTTTTTCAATTTCGCCTTCGGCGTAACCGAACCAAAAGAGGCAGCTTATGCAGTAGCTGGTGTTAACTCGGAGAAATGCTTGTTAAACCATTTGTCTTTTGAAATATCATCTTGCTTTGGAAATTACTCGCAACCTAAATTCTTTAACGATGGCCTCAGAAAAATTGCGTTAAGAAATTTACGAAATGAAGCGTGACGGCGAAATTGATGATAAAAGATAAAAAGCTAATACTACTATTAGCTCATTTATAGATGAAGATGATGCTTAGCTATTTCGGCGTAGCGGAATGCCGTAAATTTTAGCCTATTTTTCTGGAGCCTTGATTTTTTTGTTACTTTTTTTATCAAGAAAAAAAGTAAAACAAATTAGCTAACGCCGCTTCCAGAATTAATAACAGTCTCCGGACTAACGAAGTGAAGTTTCCCTGATGCATCTTCCGCCATCAAGATCATCCCATTGCTTTCAATACCTTTCATCTTTCTTGGAGCAAGGTTGGTAACAACTACCACTTGTTTGCCAATGATCGCTTCCGGTTGAAAGTGCAATGCAATACCACTTACAATGGTTCTTTTTTCAAAACCAAGGTCAACTTCCAGTTTAAGTAGTTTATCGGCTTTCGCAACTTTCTCTGCAGCAAGGATCGTTCCCACTTTAAGATCGATCTTAGCAAAATCATCAAATTGTATTTCGGGCTTTACAGCCGCAGCTTCAGCTTTTGGATCAACCGGCTTATTCTCTTCCATTTTTTTGCTTTTAAGTTTTAGTTTTTCAACCTGCGTTTCTACCTCAGTGTCTTCTATCTTTCT
>Ga0206889_1043_pt1 | contig 24215 bp, 15 predicted proteins | sample Alteio_BWOrgHeat_57_FD_153245 | JGI IMG/M metagenome (GOLD analysis project Ga0206889, IMG submission 153245) | Enriched cells from forest soil in Barre Woods Harvard Forest LTER site, Petersham, Massachusetts, United States - Alteio_BWOrgHeat_Nextera5 ... | reverse complement strand
CTCAGACACTCATATTGAAGCAATCGACGCACCTACCCCCTCCTCCTCTTCTTTAGGTGCACAAAAAAAACAGGGACCCGTCGCTTTAGCCGAACCGGAAAAATCGCTCCCTCCTCTCAAAGCTCCCGAACCTGTCCCGCAAACTATCCCTGAGGTAGAAAATAACGTCGCAAAAGAAGACCCGGCTGCGAAAACAACTCTGATTAATTTTAACAACACCAATATCATCGAACTCATTCGATTCATCAGTAAAATTTCTAACAAAAACTTTTATTTTGATGAACAAGGTCTCGATTTTAATGTCACCATCATCTCCGAAGAACTGACAAGCATCGACAACGTACTGATGGCCCTTCTACAGGAACTTCGTATCCACGGATTCGAAATGATCCAACAGGGCGACAACATCATCATTCACCAAAACACGAATGTCAAATCCCCGGGCACGATCAAATCTGACAGTCTTCCCGATACTCTATTGAAAGATGCCGATATCGTAACACAGGTTTTTCACTTAAATACCGCTAATCCGGTAAATGTCTCGGCTATGATACAGCCGATCCTGTCGCAAGATGCTGTCGTGAAAGTACTGGATGATACCAACAATCTCATTATTTCAGACATCAATGTCAACGTGAAAAAAATTGCAGAGCTTATCAAAAGTATAGACGCCCCCAACAGCAGCCAAATCATCGGCCAATATGTAGTCAGAAATGCCTTTATAGACACCTTGATTACAAATGCCGAACTCATTATGCAATCTGTTGCCCCGGGACAGGCAATCACCTTTGTCGCACATTTACCTTCCAACAGCATCTTTATCGTCTCCACACCGTTCCTTGTCGAACGTACCATCCCTATTTTACAAAGATTGGATCAGACTGACGGTATTACAGGTATCTATAATCTCAATGACCTAAAATTTATTCCACCCGAACTCATGGTTCCCGGCGATATAATCGGTCCCGACGGTGTACGTACCAATTCAGGACAACCGGAAAATTTCGGAATCGGACCGGACGGTCAAATCGAGTTACTTCCCAATACCGTCAGAGGTTCGGGACAAAACGGGCGCTGGCAGCTGGATAAAAACGGGAACTGGTACTACTCACCCGACGGACTTACAGACGGTTTAGACAGATCCACTCCCCCCAAAGGTTTTTGGCAACAGGATCCTCAAGGAAATTGGGAATTTGTCTTCGGACAGCCGAAAAACGGAATCTCTAATGAAAAATCTCCTGCAGGATATTGGGAATTAGGAGCCGACGGAAAATGGCGCTTCATCCTGACTCCCGGAGAATCTATTTTTGCCAATAAAAAAATCAGAACTCCCTCTCCCGAAGAAGGATTGCCTCTCGGTCATATTGAAAGGACAAAATTCCTTATCCATAAACTCAACTATCGATTAGGCGATTCCATTGAAACTGCAATGCTGAAAATAGCCGATAGTCTCCGACTCACGGAATCTGTCAACCAAGATCTCATCGCCACCATCAATAGCGTACAATGGCTGGAAGCATCCAACTCTCTGATCTTTACGGGAACAGCGGAATCTCTGCTCAAAGTAAAAGAACTCGTAGAAGAAATCGATAAACCCTTGCGCCAAGTGTTTATCGAGATGCTCATCCTCGATACCTCTATCGATGACTCTCTCCAATATTCCGTGAACTTCGGTTCTAAATTTCGCGAAGATGACGGCGACATCTCAGGGTTACAAGGATTTCAATCCGGAGCTTCTACTTTAGGTTCCGTATTGGCAACAGCAGGGGTCAGCGGGAATGTAATCGGCGGATTAGTCTCCAGATTTCCCGTTGCCGATGCCATTATTGCTAACCAATCAGGATACAACGCAGGGATTATCGGACAAAAAATTTGTATCGGAGGGTTGGAATTCAACTCTCTCGCGGCAGTAGTCAAAGCCGTCCATACAAAAACTGATACCAATATCGTCATGAATCCGAAAATTATGACGGAAGACAACGTCACCGCAGAAATTTTTGTAGGGATCAACACCCAGTTCAAAACCCAGTCGATTTCGAACGATCAGGGAAGTATCATCACCAACAACTTCGAGTTTAGGGATGTCGGAACAACCTTACGGGTCACCCCTCTTCTCGGCCCTTCGAATATCATCACACTGCAAATTGAAGAAGAGGTCAGTAACGTAGCCAACACCACGGCAGGCTCTGATTTAGTTGACCAGGAAACCGGTCCGACAACCAGGATCAACAGAACGTCGACCCAGGTACATATCCCTGACGGATATTTCTTAGTCATCAGCGGAATGATGCAGGATGAAGTCGACAGAACGCGCAGTCACGTTCCTTGTCTCGGCGGAGCCCCTTTAATCGGCGCGGCATTTACCGGAAAAATATATGATGATCAAAAACGTTGTCTCATGATTTTTATCCGTCCTCAACTGGTAGATACAGTAGAGCAGATGGATAAATTGACAAGCCAACAACAAAAAGTCTTCCGTGTAAAAAGCAGAACTAAAAAAATGTGGAAATTAGACTGTGAAGAAGCATTAGATTGGTTAAATTTAAAAGATGCCGACACTCTCAACAATGAAAGACGATGCTGCGACTTCAAATATTAATACTTTGTCTCTTAATTTTATCGGGCTGCTCTCTGAGCAGCACCAAAATTGAACCGCACCTCGTCTTTAAACCGACAGCAAACGATATTGCTCGCCTTCCTACCGCATTTCCTCCCGTTAAATTTGAAGAGCAAGGCGAAGACTGGGCCAAAGAGCTTTCTATAGGAATTCGATTTGCAAAAACGTTCGATTTCTATCGGGCTATTACCGCCTTTAAACGGGCTCTGTTTCTCCTTCCTGAAGGGAAAACGGATTACCGTCATCGAATAGAATTTGCGATCATCGAAAGTTACTACTTCGCAGGAAAATATTGCGAAGCGATTCAGGAATTTGAATCGGGTGGTCTACAGGGAATACAGCCGGATTTCCCCCCTTTTCGCGATCTTTTGATCATTCTTCATGACTGCTATGACAAGATAAAAGAATACGGCAAATCCGAAGCGATATTGAAATTGCTGCAAAAAGGTGATTGCGAAACGGTCAATGACCTGCAACTTTCTATAGCGCTCGTAGAGGGAGATTTGTCGACAGGAATCGCTCTTGCACAAGAAAGTTGTAAAACAGCCCCCGTTCTCGAATTCATTGCAGAGTATCATCATATGGCTCTCTCTCCCCGCAAAGCGCAAATTCTGAATGCCATCCTGCCCGGAGCCGGATATTATTATGTGGGACAAACAAGGGCTGCCTCCACTTCACTTATTTTAAACTCTCTTTTCATAGCAGCTGCCTGGTATTTTTTTGATTCCGGAAATTGGCCTGCAGGTCTTATTACTCTAAGTCTTGAAACGGGATGGTATGTCGGAGGCATTAACGGTGCCGGAATAGAAGCCAAAGAATATAACGAACAGCTATATAAAACCTTAGGGCGGGGAATGATGATCCGGAACGACCTTTTTCCCGTGCTCATGCTCGAAACCGCCTTTTAAGTAAGAAGATTTTAACACGCGCAGCGTTTGGAGTGCGGTGACTTGTCACCGCACTCCAAACGCTGCGCGCGTTCAATACCTCTTTCATCATTAACTAATAGGTACTATGATACGACTTATTTTTCTTTCTTTTTTTCTCTTATGCCTGAACGAACTACCCGCCGATCCTTGGGGAAAAGATGCGGACCTCGTCAATGAGCCGGTTTGGAAATACGAAAAAATTGAAGGATATGTACAGACTCCCCTTTTCGGAGCCTTCGCAGAGACCATGATTACTTTTCATCAACAAGTCATTTCTCCTGCCGACGGACCGCGCAGTCATTTTTATCCGAGCAGCTCTCAATATACAAAAGAAGCGATGAGAAAATACGGATTTTTTAAAGGATTTATCATGGGCTGCGATAGGCTAATGCGGGAAAATCCGGAAGACTGGGTTTACCCCACCACTACTCTCCCCGGCGGACAGATCATCAAATACGATCCGGTCAAATAAAATTTTTTCGGCAAAGCCGATAAAGATCACCTAAAACGGTATTGCATGCATACTCAATGATCATCCGGCGATTTCCCCTCGTAAACAACTGTCGGACCTCCGGTGGTTCACCTTTTTTCTGCACAGCTATCCACACTGTCCCTACCGGTTTTTCAGACGTTCCTCCTGAAGGACCGGCGATTCCCGTCACGGCAAGTCCGTAATCGCTTCCCGTCACTCGGAGGATCCCCTCCACCATCATCTCCACTACCTTTCGGCTCACAGCCCCTTCTGTTTTCAACGCCTCTTCCGATACACCTAAAAATATTTTTTTCATCTGATCGGAATAGGTGACAGCCGATCCTAAAAAATAGGAGGATGCTCCGGGCAAAGAGGCCAATCTAGCCGAAATGCTCCCTCCCGTACAAGACTCCGCTATAGATAAAGTAGAACCTGACTCAATAAAAAGTTGGTGTATCCCCTCTTCGATTGTTCCTGAATCGCTGAAATACTCATACTCAGAAAAAAAAGACCGGAGATATTCAATACTCTCTTCAATCAAAGGCTCTTCACCGGCCTCTCCGGAAATATGTACAGACAAAGCGCCTTTTGCCGGATAAATACCGAAATCTAAAGAGGGGAATTTTTTTTGCAAAACTCTCAACTCGGGATCAACCTTCGATTCAGTAAGAAAAGAAAAATGAAAGCGGCGAAGGATTTTCCTTTTGCTATTCCATATCTTCAAAATTTCCGGCAAAGCACTATGCAAAAACATCTCTTCCATTTCCGCAGGGACACCGGGCAAAAGAAAAAGTGTGGCTTTCCCGTTGTCAAAAATAAATCCGGGAGCTGTTCCCCGAGTATTTGTCATGATTTTTGCTTTTTCCGGAACAGTAGCCTGATCCTGAAGAGAAACAAGATCGGCACCGTATCTTTTGATCAAATCATCGGCAACTTCCCGATTGAATACAAAAGGAGAATCAAAAAGATCAGCCGCCCATTTACGAGTGAGGTCGTCGCAAGTCGGACCTAAACCGCCTGTTGAAATGACGATGCGATTTCTTTGCAATGCCTCTGCAAAAAGTTTTTTTGTAACACTTTCTCTATCAGGACCTACCGTATGATATGTGGTAGGAATTCCTGCTTTAAGCAATTCTCTGCTGATAAAAGCGGCATTTGAATTGACGGTAAATCCGGTAAGAATTTCATTTCCGACTGCAATGATTTCTATATTCAATTTTTCACTCCTATTCCCGCTTCAACCAATTGCGGATGATTTGCTATCCATGGCAAACATAATTTTCCGATCCTCATAGGCACTCGCAGCACCGTTTCTCTCACAACAAACGGAGTGGGAACGGTCAGCTGTCTTTGTCCCCGAATCAACCCCTCAAATAAAGCGGTATTGGGACAACGGGAGCGATCTGTAGTCTTCAATACCTCCATAGTCTCCGGATCGCGATAAAGGACAGGATAAGCAAACATAAGGCCCCAAGAGATGGAATCCGATCCGAACAGCATGGATCTGAATTTATTTTCTTCTCTTGAATAATGAATCGAATAGGATTGGATGAGAATTGTCGGAGCATTGGAACGGATAAGAAATTGATTTTCCGATAAACGCGAAGCATACACAGCCTCGCTGTCACAAGTCATCATCACGGAAAAAAGCTTATGAAAAGGGGGTAATAAATCTGACCTCCCCGATTTCAACACTTCAAGATACCGACAATACTCCTGAATAAAAGATTCAGGAGAAATTTCCAACTTGTCTTTTGCCAATATGCTCCCTATTTTAAAAAGACGAAAATTGCCCGATTCCTGAAAAAGAGTGCGTAATTCACTCTCTTCAATCAACATACAGAGTTCTCTCCAACGGGAAGCCTGAAATGTGGGGAGCATAGGGGTGTTTTCCACAATTTTCAAAGCAGACGGATCCATTTATTCGGCATCCCGTTGGGGCGAAGTAAAAAGAACCAGCCAAAAAATGCCAATGAAAATGGAGGCATCGGCAAGATTAAAAACAGGGTAGTCATATCCCCAAAAAACAAAACGAAACATGTCGATCACATGTCCGTACAGAAAATAATCGACAATATTTCCAAGCGCCCCGGCAATAATCAAAGCAAAGGGAAGTCTATATTGCGGATTATCATTATAGAAAAAAGCAAATGCAACAAGAGCACCCAAAAGGAGAACTCTGGCAACAAGCAGTAAATCCTTGTACTCGGAAAAAATTCCCCAAGCAGCTCCTGTATTGAACGCATAGACAATAGAAAATTCTATTCCTAAAAAATTCCGAAAACCGGGAATGCCTCCATACGGATAGAAAAATTCCTGCGTTCCCATCAGAGGAATATCTCGTGAGACAGCCGATTTAATGAGAAAATCCGCCACAAGAATGCACAGTCCTATCAACAAAGGAAAAAAAAGGGGAGAGTTTCGTTTATTCATAATACCCGGGATACAGATTTTTCTTGCCGCTTTCGTAATAGTCGTCTTACCGGGAAATCGGAGTCTATATAAGGCCTTTTTCCAGTTTTTCCTGCGCTCTGACAGTCATCGTCGCATAGGGAATCGCTTCAAGTCGTGCCTTAGGAATTTCCTCACCGGATATATCACATACTCCGTAAGTTTTTTCCTCAATTTTTTCGAGAGCTCTTTCTATTTGCCGAAGCAGCGAATACTCCTGATGAGTCACTTCCAAGCTAATGGTTCGATCAAAATCATCGGTACCCTGATCAGCCTGATGTTGCGAATATCCGGTGGCCTCGTCAGGTTTTTTTACCTCTTCGGTCGACCCTTTTAATTGCTTTGTAATTTGATTTCTCAATGATTCAAGGCGTTTTTTAAAAATTTCTACTTCGGTTTCCGGCAGTACCATCATTACTTCTCCTTAGACTTTATGATTTTTTTTACAATATGAGGGAAAGTAAAATGCCATAAGCATTGTCCGTCCCCGAATTATATTCTAAACAACCGGCGAATTTTCGGGGGAGAGTTTGTTCAATTTTTTCCCTTTTTTAGCCGATTTCTTATTTTTTGTCCCTATCTACCGCTTTTAACGCTTCCATTAGCTCACTGATGTCGGTAAAACGGCGATAAACACAAGCAAAACGGATATAGGCAATGGAATCCATCCCCTGCAAGAGATCCATAGCCATCTGACCGATCTCTCTCGCCGACACTTCTCTTACCTGTTTTTCCATTAATTGCATAGTAATTTTTTCTGCAACCTGAATCACCTGTTCACGACTGACAGTTGTATGACGACAGGCACTATCGAGTCCGGAAATCAGCTTTTGCTTTTGAAAATCTTCAAAACTGCCGTCTCTTTTCAGGACCTGTATCGTCAGATCAAATGTTTCAAAAGTGGTAAATCTTTGGTGGCAACTCTGGCATTCTCTTCGACGCCTTATGGCATTCATTTCCGGCGCTTCCCGAGAATCGGTGACTTTCAATTCGGCTTTTCTACAAAAAGGACATTTCATCTTCTTTTGACCTGTTGTTTCTAACAAACCGAGAGAGAATCATACCGGTTTTTAAAACCGTTCCGGAATTCCGGTTGTTGATATATAATTTAAACCTTTTAATTTCAGTATGCAATAAAAAAAGATTCTTTCTCTTTTTTAATTTCTTTGCAAACTTTGATTTTCTTATGGTAAAGTGATTCACAATTATTTACTTGTAAAATTTTTTTAAAACAAATCAATAACCGGACTAACCCTATCTCTAAAAAAGGATTCCGGTGAAAGAAATTTCAAATCAGAAATAACACCGGTACCTCTTTGGAGATATACTATGTCCGTCAACAATGATCCCTTTTTTTCCCATTCCCTACTCGGCACAACCTTTTCTTTCACAAACGCACAGGTACTTCAAACAGACACTCCTCGATTCCCTCTTCAGGAAAAATCCGGCAGCTTTTATTCTTATCCGCATCCCCGTATTGCAGATAAAATGTCCGGCTATCACAAGAATTACCAAGAAATGATAGAGAGCCTGGAGAGCCTCTCTTGTATAAATCCATATGCCCACGAAAGAGGTATACGCCTTTTTTTCTCCCTGTTTTCCGATATTTTGAAATATGCAAAAGAAAAACTCCCTGAAGTTTCTTATTTATGCATCACACATGCCGATTGTTCATCGGATACTCTTTTTGAAAAATATGTATATGAAGGAGTTACTTCCGCAATTTTAGAATCTTTAGAATCTTTACAGGTCATTTTTCCTACATCTCTTTTAAACCAAATCATTAATCCTCTTCTACATAAAAAACAAGAAGCTCTCGCTCTCATTCTTTTATTGAAAGCTGCGAAAACAGGATTATTGCTAATCCCTGCCGAAAATACCGGCGAACACTTCACTCCGGAGCTTAAAGAAAAAATCGGGCAATGCGAAAAAGAACTTCTTCAAAAAGGAACTATCTCCTCTGATGACCTCCTTAATGACCTAAAAGAGCAGCTCGAAATAAGAGAAAACAGAAATTGTCTTCACGAAATGCTTCAAAAAATAGGGGAATGCAAAGAGGCCGAAAATATCCCGGAAACAATCCTGCATTGGCTAAAGAAGCCTGATCCGATAGAAGGTTTGGCATTACCGCCGGTTGAGTGGAGAGAATTTTTAGAATTTTTAACATTTTTAGAAGATTTTTCCCACATAGAAGAATTATCTCTTACCTCTTTTTTAGAAAAAATTATCAATCCGCTCTTATATAAAAAACAAGAAACTTTCGCTCTCATTATTTTATTGAAAGCGATAAAAACAGGTTTATTCCTAACACCTGCCGACAATACCGTCGAGAACTTCACCTCGGAGCTAAAAGAAAAAATCGATCAATGCGAAAAAGAAATTCTTGAAAGGGGAACCATCACTTCAGACTACCTCCTTAATGCCTTAAAAGAAGAAATCGTAAAAAAAGAAAATAAAACTGATCTTTATAAAATGCTTCACAAAATAGGGGAATGCAATGAGGCAAAAAATACTGCGGAAACTTTCATCAATTGGCTAAGAAAGCTCTCTTACAAAACCCCGCTCGATATTTGCTCAAAACTGTTAGACAAAGCCCGGGAAAAGAATGATCAGAATATCTTGACCGAGATCAGATGGCATAAATTATCCTATATCGTAAATATTAAATACACATACAAGGTCTCTCAAGAAGATTTTTCTCAACTCTTTCATTTTCTTCTCAATTTATTCAAGTTTGCAATCGAACAAAATAATTTTGAAGCACTACCCAAGATCACAGAATTTTTATACACTCATAGAAAAAATTTAATCTCTTCGCCCTATTTATCCGAAAATGAGTTATTTTTCAAAGAGGTTCTGAATTTAGCTATAGAGACGCCGAAGGATGAATACAAAGGTTTTTTAATTCCGCTACTACTTGAAATCTGTTATATTTTTCAAACTAATCCTTCTTCTTCCCTTTTATCGCAGTTTCCCTTCATCAATCCCGATTGGCTCGTAGAATTATATACCAATTTAAACAGAACGAAAATTCCCTCTAAATTGATGGATGATATAAGAATCATTGTGGTCAATTCAATGATGAAGAAAGAAGATGATTCATTATCTGTAACAACATGGCGAAGGCTGTCTAAAAGTATAAAACCTCTTTTACTTGGAAATTTAACAATAAAGGATAAATCGATCCTTTTTGAAAAATATATTGCATGGACACAAATATCCAATTCTCCGGAAAGTTTTCGCAGGCAAAAAATCAGTCAGATAAATGGGTTTCTGTATAAATTATTGCAACCGGAGAATCATGATCCCTCCTTTCTATTCGGACTAATGACAAACTTGCAACACAATGAAATTCTTGGGACCTTTAAAGACAAAGAAAAAATCATTCTCCGGAAGATATTTTCATGTTCGGAATGCCCTATAGATATTTCCAAAAAAGCTATCGCATTTTTTGTAGAAAATAGAGAAATCTATAAAAATGAAGAAGATTATCCTGATTTATGGAATGCCTTTTTTATTTTTATCCAAAAATTTACGGAACCCGGCTCTTTTAAAGATTTCGACTCTTCAATTATTTGTTCTCTTCTTGATCTCTTGGAAAAGGAACATCTCAATCCCGAACAAACCGATCTCATCCTCTCACAATTCCCCGAAGCAATAAAAAATGAATCGGCACTCAAAAAAATTATTCATTTTTATTTAACCGACAGGACAAAAGAAACATCCGCTCTTTCATCGAATTCTTTAAAAAAGATTTTATCTTATATAGCCAAAATCCCTGAAAAAATTCTTTCTGAAAGCATTGTACAGCCTATAAACTTTACACAAGAAGATCGGGAGATATCCGATCCGGATATGCATAAACTCATTATCCAAATCTATCTCAAAATCAATGTAGGCACCTCTAACATAAAACAGGAGTTTCTTTCTTTTGCTTTGAAAGAACGGATCCGGGCAAATGAACCGAAACGTGATTTGCCTTTAGATTTTAGAGTGATCGAAAAATGCATGCTTTCAAAAGAATTTCAAAGAAAATGTTTGGATCTGATTACAAATATCGCCTCTCAGAATATGTCAAAGGGGGATTCGGGGAAAATAACCAATTTTGTCACAAAAATAGTCCGGATTATTACAATGCAACCGATTACAAAAGAGGACGGAGAAACCGTCATCAATATAGTAACATCATTAAGAAAAATATACCCGGCAATTCCTGAAGACCTGCCGGTTCTTCTTGCCAAAAAAGTATATTCTCCTCAGTTCATAAAATTTCTCCGCTTGGAAATGGACAAATTATGCAACGACAACACCGTTAGAAACGATAAAAAGCAACAGATAGAAAACGATCTTGCGCAAATTTTACAGTCCTCTGATCCGAAATTTCTTATAAAATACACAAAACTTTTAAATCATAAGTATTGTACCAAACATATACCAAAAAATCGCCTACTCATTTTAAAACAAAAATATTTAGATCGGTTGCAGGAGATGCTTTCAGCCGGAAATGTTCAATTTGAAGTCTTATCGAAACTGACTTCTACTGCGATAGAACATGAGGACTCTTGCGACCACCTCACCCCCTCACAAAAAATCAAATTTTATACAATCGCTGTCAACACCATTCCGGAAATCTCCTCAAATGCTTCTCATGTTGGAAGAAAGGTAAATACATTACTCACAATACTCAAAAAATTAAGTGTTTTACAATTAAAGTTTAAAGGAAATATAGAATTCAAAAATCTTTCACAAAAAATATGTTCTTTAATTTTCAATAGATTGACGGAAGAAACAAAAATCGGCCACTTAAAGGATATAGATTGGTTTTCGTCATTTATCAATTTAGAAAAAAAAGACAGGCATATTATTGAGTTTTATCGATATCTTTTTTCTCAACTTGGAAATGTGGAGATAAATAAAAAATTAGCAAATCTACATGCACAGCTCCTCTCCGTTTTTGATGAAAAAACCCTTGACCTGCTTTGTCAACATAAAGTGGCTGATATAGCTTTTGCCGGGGCATCTTTAACTATTTTTCCCGATCAGACAAAATGTTTTGATTTACTGCATCCTCTGGTTTCGTTACTCCAAAAGAAAGAACTCGATCAAATATTAATTAAAGTCGCCGATATTTGTTTTAAAAAAGCTTTTGCATTTGGAAAAAATGAAAATATTTACACATATCTAGAAAATCTTGTTCCTCAAGTACAGGTTATCCTGGAAGCAACTTATAAGAAAACTTGTCGTGCAAAAGCAGGAAAATCTTTTATGAGAATCCAATTCTTTACTCAACGGGCTCTTACCGGGTTAGATTGTTCAATTGATATAAAAGTTGAAATGAATTTGATTCAGGATATTGTCTATAAATTATTAGAAAAGAAAACATTGCAGGCAACGAATTATGCTTTATCCTTTTTTGAAACCGTTGGTGACCTTCCTGAAATGTATAAACATAGAGAAATTTGTGATAAGCCGGATAAAATATTCAAACAAATTATAACTGAAGTGAAAAAATACCCTTTAGCGCCGGAAGAAAGTTCTACATCCTTTCACTGTACTATTGCGACTTTATATTTATCTATTCAAACAAGTTTAGGCATGAATTGTGAGAGCGAATACTGTGATGCCGATTTCATGAAATATTCAGAAAAAAAATTAAGTGACTTAGATGAAATATCTTATCAAAGACCGATTCAATTTAAAATGTATTTTGTATACAAAACTTTTATTCAAAAATTAAACGATAAAAACGATTTCCAATATTACAAATTTATCAGAAAAACAATCGAACAATTTTACTCGTCAGCGGATTTGAAAGATTCTAATGAATTTTTAAAATTGCAATATCAACTCATTCAATATTTAACTCAGATTGGCAAATTGGATCATGTAACTTTAAAGTATCTTAAAAAGCATACACAAAATATTAGTATGAGCACTGCATCGAATAAAACGGTGATGTTAGAGAAAGCTTTCATAAATTTATTTAAAAATTTGGATAAAAAAACGCAACTAACTTTATATGCCTTAGTTCCAAGATATTTGGAAACCAAAGAAAATTCGCATACGCTTTAAGCTAAAAAAATATTGCCGAAGAAAATCAGTCAAAAATATGTTTGTGCAGAAAGGATCTAACACAAAGATACAAAGACCACGAAGATCACAAAGAGCTCTTTTTCAATACTCTATTGAGCGACATTCTTCTTTTTATTCAAATAACGGCCCACGCCGTTATTTGAAGAGGCATTTGATGATTCGCATCAAAAAAATCTTTGTGATCTTTGTATCTTTGTGCCTTTGTGTTGAATTTACCCTGCATAAAAATATATTAGACCTATTTTTTCCTGCCATACATTAGTGTAGCATGCCTATGAGACAAATTGGAAATTTAAGCTCTTTTTAATACACAGGCAAAAAATCCATCCATACCGGATTGTGTAGGAGTACTTTGAAAAGTATCGACAACAACTAAATCATAAGTCGAGATAAACCGATTTATCTGATCCATATTTTCTTCCTGTAATACACTACAGGTGGCATAAATAATTTTTCCTCCGGGCTTCATAAAACTTAAAGCCTTTTCAAAAATCACCCTTTGCAGGCTTGCCAGTTTGGGAATAGTATCTTCATCAAAACGCCATTTCATATCAGGATTGCGTCTTAAAGTCCCTGTTCCGCTGCAAGGAGCATCTACAAGAACAATATCCATTTTCTTTTTAAGGTTTTTTAAATGAGGAGAATCGGAACGTAAGATTTGCGCATTTTGAATGCCGGCACGTTTAAGCCTCTTGCGTGCCTCCAGCAAAGCATTTTCTCTTATATCATGAAGGTAAAGCTGACCCTTTTGCTGCATATCCGGAGCAAATGCCAAAGATTTCCCCCCCGCCCCTGCACAATAATCCAAAACAGAATCGCCCGGTCCCGCCCCTATAAGATCGGCAAGAAGCTGACTCCCCTCATCCTGCACTTCAAAAAATCCCTCTTTAAATTCAGGCAGACCGAAAAAATTCAACTTTTGGTTAAAAATTATTCCTTTAGATGAATGTGTACACGGTGATATATCATAAAGATCCTTCCAACGGTCCATCAATTTATCGCGACTGATTTTTAAAGTATTCGCTCTCACGGTAGCCGGAGCTCTTTCGTTGCTGTTTTTACAAAATTCTACTGTCTTATCGAGACCGTAAGTATTTAAGAGTAAATTAAAAAGTATTTCCGGAAAATTATTGCGTATATAAATAGGAATTGTCTCATCGTTCACATATCGATCGGAATCGGTTTGCAGATAACACTCCAACATTTTCTCCCAACAGGAAGAATTTTTTGTGAGATGCTGTAATAAACTTTTTTTACGAATCATGCCATAAGCAGTTTCAGCAATAAAAGCTCTGTCTTTAGATCCTAATGCTTTATGGAGTTTAAAATAATCGCAAATGACAATATCAAGCGGTAAAGATTTTGAAGAATAAATATTCAACAACTCCAATAAATGATGTTCTCTAAAAGGCCTTTTTATCACAATAAGCTCCCTCTTTTATTACCGCCCTTCTTCCGATGTCGGCGATATATTTATTCTTTAGTAAATGATCCGAAAATCGGATCTGCAACAGTAAAAAGATCTTTTGATTTCATCACAATAGACTCTGTTTGCAATCCGCAATTAAATGCCGCAATTTCTCTCTCTTTGATCTTCTCATCATAATAAGTTTGCAATCCAAGCAACGATCCGAAAGGCGGTACAGATCCTATACGTAGGCCATAACGCTCTTCTATGACGCCCGGATCCTCAAACTCACATTTCTCTCCTACAATCTCTGCAACGGCTTTCATATCCAATTTTAAATGAGAGGATACATTGAAATGATAGTTCTTTTTGCTTGTTTTTCCCCGTAAAATCAATGCCTTTATTCCGTCTTCCGATGCTGTATTTCTTACCTTTGCAGAATCTTCAGAGGTAATGGTTGCTTCATGAGAAAAATGTCGATACTCGATGTCTTTGTCTTTTAATGTCCGGACAATCTCGTTTCTGATGTTTTCCCCGCCGAAAAAGATTTTTGCTTTTATCCTTTTCCCCGCAATTCTTTTCGGATCTGAAGGAAAAAGAGAAACTTCCCGGATATTTTTTAAACGTAAAATTGTCATGGTCAGACGCTCAAGGCCCATTCCGAATCCGCCGTGAGGCGGCATTCCGTATTTAAAAATACTGAGATAATCTTCGAAATTCCCCGGATCCATCTCTTTATCCCGAATCCCTTCCAACATCGATTCATAAGTATGTCGACGACGCCCTCCCGAAGTAATTTCCGTTCCCGCACAAAGCAAATCAAAGGTATCTGTAAGCTCCGGACGTTCGTTATTCGGATACGCATAAAAAGGACGCTTCGATCTTTTCCAATCGATAATAAAAATTAAATCGGTTCCGAAAGTCTCTTTCGCATACTTGCAAAGATCTCTTTCAGCTGCAGGACTTAAATCCGGCTCATCTCTTTCGTCAATACCTGTCCTTTGAAAATAGAGCTGCTGAGCCTCTGCAAAGGTCAATCGGGGAAACGGAACATCTTCCGGTGCTGCAATAATCAAATTGTCTAATACAAAAATTTCATCGGAATAATTGGCATGCAGGTATTTCATGATGTATTTGATGCAGTTTTCCTGTATATCCAATATTTCATGCCAGTGATCAAAAAATCCCATTTCAAACTCGAGCTGCTTACCCTCTGTAAGGTGCCGCGGAGTATTGGAATTTTCCGCTCTGAAAAATGGCATGAGGGCATAAACTCTTTCATTTACTCCCACCATAATTTGTTTATACAACTGACTGCTTTGCGCCAAAGTAGCCGTATAACCGAAATAATCGACAGCAAAAAATTCGGCCCCCCCTTCGGAAGAAGCGCCGATCAAATTCGGAGCAAAATACTCGACAGCCCCGACGATATCGTTCATATAAAGGCGATAAGCATGCGCGATTCCTGCCTGGATTTTAAAAACCGCCTGAATTTGGCGATTTCGTAAAGCCATCGGTCTGTGATCTAAAATAAATTCTAACTCATTAGAAAGTTCGGGCTTGTAATATTCAATCGGAGAGACCTCAGTAATCGGCACTTCCACGATAATTTTCGGATCGACAATTTCGACTCCGGTTCCCGCTTGCGAAGACTGTACCACCTTTCCCTCAACGGAAAGAATTGTACCGGGTTGCAATTTGGCCACTTTATTATATTCGTCTTTTTCCTGTACGATAATCTGTATAAATCCGGTTCTATCGCGAAGAATAATGAAATTCATTTTTCCGAAAGCTCTTACATTATTGAGCCATCCTCGTACTCTTACAATTTTTTCGGGGTGATGCAGTAACTCTTTTGCCAATATACGGGTCATAATTTTTCTCCTTGAAGAAAAAGTATACCAAATTCCGGCTTGAATTTCAAACGGCAAATTAATGTAAATTATATTTTTATTTTACATTCATAAAAAGAATAATTACAAAAGAGGTACTGAATTCGCGCAGCGTTTGGAGTGCGGTGACTTGTCACCGCTTTGCCCTCGCATCGACTTGTCGATGCGTTTTAAGCAATCTTGGTGTTTATAGATATTCAAAAATTCGTTCAAAGATTAGTCTTTAAATTTTAAAAAACGCATCGACAAGTCGATGCGAGGGCAAAGCGGTGACAAGTCACCGCACTCCAAACGCTGCGCGTGCTCAATTTCTTCTTACTTAAGTTTATAAATTTCAATTAATTAATTCCTCTTATATTTCTTCGAGGTCGAGGGCAACACATACGGCGGTGAAGGTTGTCCAATAGATGCTCAATTCAAATTCCGGACATGCCAAAGGTCCGTTAAATGCCCCTAAATCGGCTTCACCGTCTGTAATGAATCCCTTTTCAGGATCAAAGTTTTTCGAATGTTTTGCAAATATTGCGCTTGTAATTGTCTCGGGAGGATATAATCCATCCGGCAATATACCTTCTTTTAAATAGCCGGGATATCCCTCTTCATCGGTTTGTGACCAAAAAAGCAACTGCCTTGCAGCCGACATCCAATCTATTGCTCCGGATTCAATAAAATCTGCACAAATTTTTCGATCTTTTTTTAGATATCCCTGCAGAAGATTCACCTGACATTCCTTCAGATAAGAGGCAAATTCCCAAACTCTTTCATGATTTTTCCAGTCAATCAGATTCATCTCTTTGTATCGTTTTAGCAAAAGAATTGTGTCTACCAAAATTACTTTTGCTAAAGCGTTCATTTCAAAATAATATTCAGGAGGAATACATATAAATGAAGAATCTTTGGTGAAATAAGAAGTTTCCAAAGAAGGATCTTTCAGAAGCATCTCTTTCAGCATTCCGTCCCCTATGTCTCTTCTTCCTAAAGCTCCTCCGTTTGGAAATTCTACAGATTTAAATACCTTATCAATACGTCCTGCACCGGGTTTTGGCATTTTTAAACGTGAAGCTTCCGCAAGCAATGTCAGATTAGTCAATATCTGATATTTCCTATCGGAATTATGGAATAAAGGAGCGGGATCGGCAAAATATTGCTCTCTGATTTCTAATCCGGAGTCATATGCAAACCGATTTCTTCCCTGTTCCGTTTTTTCAAGAGACAATGTAGAAGTCCCTAAGTATTCATAATAATCTGAAATTGTCTCAAATTGATAGACAAGAGCCCCTTCTGCGATAATTTTAATTGTATTTTCAAGAATCCAATCGGGCGTTTTTTTAAGGATAAAAACACCGATCGGTTTAGGCAATGTACTTCTATAATCCGGATGTTCTGCAAAACATTGTGTCATAAAAAATTCGCGAATAAACGCTTCCTTAGCTTCGTCTACACGTTGAAATTTATATCCGGTAATTCTTTTTTTTCCGGGCTTATTCAGAGTAATCACCCGTCCGTATCGAGTATGAATTTTTTCTGATTCTTTGTTCAGTTCCAGAATGCTCTCAATCGTGGGAATTGCAGAAAAAGTTTGTGTGTAGGCGATTTGTATTTTTTTGGTAAATTCAGGATCCCCTGCATTGTGTGTAATTTTATATTTCTTCATTTCCTTTTTTTGAGGGAACATATATTCAATAAGGTGCGCATAATTATAACGGCACCACCCGCCTGTGCCCACATCTATCGAAGAAAGGGTAAAAACATTTTGTGCAAAGAGAGCTCCTATTTCCGGTCTATAAAAAAAGAAGCGAATTAAAGGAAGTACATTCAACTCGGGATGATTACTAAATTTTCTCCAAAAAAGCGTTATAAAATCCCGTAAATTGACCTCCGGTTCGGTCAATAATCCGGCAAAAACAGAGAGATGCGGATGATCGGGTATGAGGGCGAAATGCTCCTTGCGAACAAGATCCGTATATTGAAGAACAGGCAGTGCTAACGGCGATGCAGCATCAAATGCAATGGTGCTTTCCGGAAAAAATTCTTTATATAATCCATTATATTCCTCTATCTTGCTTTGAATAAATCCGGCGGAAATTTTTTCTATTAATTCATGCGCAGTCTGTATAAATCCTTTTTCATATTGAAAGCGAATATAGATAGATTTCCCTCTCATCAATGGTTCCGGAGGAAATTCATATGCCAAAAAATTTTTCTCTCTGTATATATATTTTATGAAAAAGAGTATTTGCTCTTCGATCGATTCGGGTATATTTTTTCGCTCCTCTATAGTAAGAGAAGCTAAAATAGGAAGAAAATAAGCATATATATAAGAATATTTTTTACGGTAAATGTTTATATCCGGAAAAATCGGTTTGAAAAAAAGTTCTTTCAATTCAGGATACAGATAAAAATTAAGTCTATATGCCTCTAAAGCATTGTTTGGACAATCTTTTAAACTAAATTTTTTGTCATTAAAAAATAAAGATTTAATAAACAGTACATAATCCTTGCGTTTCAATGAGGAGATGATTTTTCCGAGATACCATCCTGTATTCATTTTCAAAAAATATTGCACGAAATCCGCAATAAGGTTTTGTCGGAAGTTTACATAACTGAATGTTTCGTCGACTCGATCAATCAACGAGGATTGTAACTCCTTTTTTAGAAAAATTTTTCTTAAAAGTTTTTTATAATCTACGATATAATTTACGGGAGTTTGGGTTGTTTTATTATAGCGCCCCGGATATGTAATAAAATGCAAACATATTTCTCTGCAGTAATCTTCTGAAATAATCCCTCTTTCTATATAGTTTAAGATGATTTTTTGATTTTTCCAGACGGTAACCGGACAATGCAATAATAATTTTGCATCTTCACGAAATCGATCTATAGGATAATCTACATGGCATTTATCGATAAAATCTAATACTATCGGTAAATCTATATATAATTTCTTACGTTCCCACCAAGGCCCTATCTCAACATATTTATCACCAAAAAAAGAGAAATAAACCGGATTTTTTATTTTTCGAAAGATCGCATTCAATAAATCGGGACGTGTCCTAAATATTTCATAAAATAGAATTTTCCACTTTCGCCTCATTGGATAGTCTTTGGCTAATTTATAGCCACATGAGCGTTTTTCATAGAGAGTCATCTTGTATGGCAGATTAGAAAAAATTATTTTTATTAATGTTTTAAAGCAAGTATACGCCTCTGCTGCATTATTCGGGATGGCCATCCGGGTAAAAATGCTCACACCTTTAGCAGCAGAATAATATAACGGCATGCCTATACATACTTCAGAAATACCTTTTATCCCGTATCCGAGAGTTACCATTTCATCGTATATTTCCCAATCTCCTTGTCTTAACGCAAATACAGAGATAATTTCATAAAAAAAATCTTCTTTAGGAATCAAACCCTGTCTATAAAGACCCAAAAAAAACTCTCCGAATCCGTAAAATTTTTTCCGGAGAAATAAGTATTTAAGTTTTTCCTGATTATCCGTGAGCCACAAAAAAAAATCTTTCTCAACGAGAATTCTTTTAAAAAAATTAAGGGCATTTTTTGATTTGTAATAACCGTCTAAACGTTCTAAACAAAACTCTAAATTATCCCAAAGCTCTTTACGGGGAATATTGTGTTCGGTAAAAAAAATATGCTCTACAATTTTTGTAAAAGAATCATTAGGTTCAAAATAATCTTTTACAGTACTACGATAAATGAGCTTCCAAAAATTGTTCACTTTCCACTCAGCCCCGGCCTCTCTCAAAATTTTAAATACCGTATACGTTTTTGAAAGGCAAATCGGAGTCCCAAACTCACTATGTTCGTAATTCAATAAAGACAAAGGCGTTCGCCTCACAATTGCTTTAATCAATCTATCGGAGGCTATTCCTTCGTTTACAATATTGTGCAGCAAAGTACATCCTTCAGCGTCCGATAAATCGATTCTTGCGCCGGCTTTTCTGAGAATTGTAAAAGACCGAGTATTCCGCGTATAAAAAACAGGAGATTTCCCCTCTTTATTTTGGTGATTGAGCCAACCGGGAGGACAGGTTTTTAGAAACTCCTCAATGGTCTTACTTGAGTGATATTTCACAATCTTGTAGAGCCGAGTATTTCCCTTTTTATTGACACCGCCGGGATAAGAATATTTGGATGCCGAATTACGTATGATCTCAACGCTCATGATCTTTCCTTTGTAAAAAATTTCTTATCATAATAAAGGATAAAATTTATTTTTATCCGGAAAAAAAAGTTTATCAGAAAAAATTTGTTTCATAATAGAGAGGTATCGTAGAGTAATGATTCAGAAAATTATCGGATAAACAGTAATGAACATTCGCTATATCACCCCTTTATTTTTTCTTGTTCCCGTTCTTTTCCTCTATGGATTTACCCTGACGGGTGTCGGATTCGTTTCCGATGACTTTACTTTGATTAAAATGGCAGAGACGCACGATTTTTTTTCTGCGATGGAGCCGCATCATCATAGTTTGCTGATCAACGTATTGTTTAAAGGGGTGGCAGCCGGATTCATCGGACCAAATACATTTCATGTGTTAGCCCTTATCTTTCATGTTATGAATTGTCTGCTCTTGCTGTACTTTTTGGATTCCTGTTTGCATATAGGGAGAAATAAAGCACTTTTCGTCTGCATTTTTTTTGCTGTGAATCTGCCGGGACGCGAAGCGTTGATTTGGTGCTGTGCAGTGCCCTATGTCGTTGTCACCACCTTTATTTTGCTCTCCATGGTCATATACGGCGACGCACTCAACAAAATTCCGCGTAGAAGTACACTCACAACTACATTGCTCCTCTCATTTTTGCAATTTGCTGCTTTTATGGTGTGGGATTGGGCCGTCCTTATTTTTCCCGTCCTTTTTCTGATGGCCTGCCTCTTGCCGAATGAGAGAACACTAAAAGAGAAACTTCGCCTGCTCATCGTCCCGGGATGTGTTTGGGGCGGGATATTTATCGCGCGGCAATTATTCGGTATGACGAACGGTTACCAAATTAACGGTTTCTCTGAAATCATTAAAATTCTTTTATCCGCCCCTTTTTTAGGATTATTTCCTTTTTTGCCCAAATATTTCTATACCTCTTCTTTTGGAATTATGGCAGCCGTAGTCTGTTTTACCGGATTCGTTTGGACTGCTATGAGAAATCGTACGATTCTATTTTTTTTCGCATTTTTCCTACTTTCACAACTTCCTCAAGCCGTTTTCGGACATCCGCAATCCCGGTATTTTTATTTTCCGGTTTTCGCGCTATATGCCTCAATTGCTATTCTTTTTCCTACTCGGTTTGCTTTTTCCAAATTTGCAATCCCTTCCTTTATTCTTTTCATGCTAACCGGCTTTTCTTATATGACTTTTAATCGGATTTTATCCTGGCAAGAGGCGTCGCAAATCATCAATCGCCTCTCCGGTGAAATACAACATGCCATGTCGGTTCATAAGCAAATATATCTTGTGGAATTCCCGGATTCATACGGCTCTGAAGAGACTATTTGGAGACCATATTTATGGAGATCCGGACTGGAAATTTTCGGAAAAGGGTTAATAAAAAATAAAGAGCCCGAGGAGATTTTTCCGGTCTATACAATATCGTCTTCCGATGAAAAAAAACCTTACTCTTTAATCAGGATCAAATAATGAAAATTCTCCTTATCACCACATTTTATCCCCCTACAAATTCCATCGCCTCTCACCGCCCTCTCTCTTGGGCTAAATGTTGGAGTCGACTTGGCCACTCGGTTACGGTCCTTACGACAAAAAAAACAGCGCACGAAACAGACGAGCCGCTCTATTCTCACGAAAATTTGGAAATCATCGAAGCGGATATGCCGGATGCAATCCAACAGGCAAAATCGCGCTACCGAGCTCCCGGAAGCTCTTCCGCCGGAAAATCCGGAATACTCTCTTTTTTGAAAAAAAAATTTCAAAAAATGCGCGATCGCACGGGAATTTTCAATGCCTGTCGTATGCCGGATTTCACTGACTTTTGGATTCTCCCTGCTTTGCGAAAAATGGAATCGAAAGAGCCTTACGACGTGATCATCAGCACAGCCGGACCTTATTCTGTGCATATCGTCGCTTACAAACTCAAGAAAAAATGGAAAAATTCTTTTTGGATAGCCGATTACAGAGATACCTGGAGCGATAATTATATTTATCCGGGTATGTTCCCTTTTAATGTATGTGAAAAGATTTTGGAAAAGCATCTGTTAAAAAAAGCAGATCTGCTTACGACGATCAGCGAACCTTTTGCCGAGCATTTTAAGAAAAAATATCCGGGAAAAATTGTAGAGACTGTCTACAACGGCTATGATCCTGAAGATGAGGTTGATCCGGAGCCCTCTTTTCCTGATGACGGGAAATACCGTATTGTCCATACCGGTTCGCTATATCTTCAGAAGAGGGATCCTTCCCCTCTTTTCCTGGCGATCAAAGAATTAAAAGAGGACAAAAAAACTCTTTCTGCAGTCTCCCGATTAGAGGTCATTTTTGTAGGACTACAAAATGCGAATTTAGAGGAGCTGATCCAAAAATACGGGCTTGAAGATATGGTAAAATTAGGGGGATTTGTTTCCCGCAAAAAAGCCTTAGCCATGCAAAGAGATGCCGATGCGTTGCTGTTTCTTCCGTGGAATGATCCTTCTACAGAAGGTGTTCTCACAGGAAAAATTTTTGAATACCTCTCTTCAAAAACTCCGATCATCTGCGTCGGATGCCAACAAAAAGAGGCATCACAAAATTTAATTCTTGAAGCAAATGCGGGAAAAGCTTTTCATGATGTGAAAGAAATAAAAACATTTCTTACTCAAGAGCTGCTTTCTCTCAAAAAAACCTCTTGTCAACCGGAAACACACGTTTTACAGCGATTTGAAAGGCCGGCAATTGCAAAAAATTTACTGGATACCATCGAATTATACAGGAACAAATCCACATGAATAGTCACCAATCCAAATGTGCTATTATTATCATCACCCGAAACAGCCAAAAATTTCTCTATAAAGCCATCGCTGCTGTCGAAATGCAAACGGTACAACCGAAGCAAATCATCATTGTCGACACAGGCTCTGAAGATCTCTCCTATTTAACTCCTTATCGGGAAAAAAATTCGGTGACAGTAGTCATCGGAGAAAAAGATATGGGATTCTGCCGCGGCAATAATTTAGGATATAAATATGTTTCTCCGGACATAGACTATGTGCTTCTCTTAAATCCCGATGCCTTCCTCTTCGAGAATTTTCTGGAAAAAGCCGGCGAATATATGGAACAGCCGGAAAATCGATCCTGCGCAATTCTTACAGGAAAAGTTTTTTCTTACAATATTGACCGCGATACTCCCACAGGGCTCTACGATACGACGGGAATATTCCAAACGGGATACGGCAGATGGTTCGATCGGGGACAAGGTGTAGCGGTTGCAGAAAATCTATACACACAAATAGAATCTGTGCCGGCAATTTGCGGCGCTCTTATGTTTTGCAGGAAAACGGATCTCGATGAAGTGCTCATCAGAAAAGAAGAGATTTTTGACAGCAGCTTCTTTATGTACAAAGAAGATATCGATCTCTCCATAAGAATGCGACAAAAGGGAAAACATCTGACTTATCATCCTGACTTAAAAGCCTATCACTGTAGAGGATGGAATCCGGACAGAAAACAAATGCCGAAAAAATTGAGAGCTTGTTCTGCAAGAAATGAACTCAAAATTCATTGGAGATTGCGCTCCCCGATAAAATCAGCCTACTCAGCCCTGAAATATGCAGCTGTCGTCCTTTTCAATCGCTAATCACTAAAACGGACTAGCCACTCCGATACCTGCCCTAAAGCCGCCTACATTGGCTTTATGATGCGAAGAAAACGTAAGCTGTTGGTAATACCAATCGAGAAATATATCTAAAGTAAAAATCCTTGTCATCGGAATATATATTCCGGATTTCACTACGCCGCCGACACCGTTTTTATTGACATGCTTTTTCACAAAATCCGAATGGTTGTGAATCTGCGTATAAGTATACGTAACTCCGGCTCCTATGTAAGGTGAAATGCAATAATCTATTTCAAATTGATATTTTGCACCTAAACTCAATGGAATCATGCGAATATTTGTACGATCAAAAAGTCCTATAGAATCTCCGTCTCTTTGAAAATAGTTTACGTTTCCCCAAACCGTCCAGCTTTCACAAAATGTTCCGGAAAACTCCAGTTCTACTTCAGGTCCGCCGTTGTTATAAATTTTTCGAAATTTCTCTGAGTTCGGATAAAAATATCCCCCCCGTAATTCCGAGAGGAATTCCACAGAAGAAAGAGTATGTGAAACTAAAAGGAGCAAAAAAATAATA
>Ga0206889_1042_pt1 | contig 24832 bp, 21 predicted proteins | sample Alteio_BWOrgHeat_57_FD_153245 | JGI IMG/M metagenome (GOLD analysis project Ga0206889, IMG submission 153245) | Enriched cells from forest soil in Barre Woods Harvard Forest LTER site, Petersham, Massachusetts, United States - Alteio_BWOrgHeat_Nextera5 ... | reverse complement strand
GACTTTCAGATTTGCCGAAAGAAAATATAAAACGTATAAGCTTGATAATAGTGCGAAATATAATGCTGATTATATCGAGAATATTCCGGTCTTTTTCAGATTTCCCCAACAGCTTATAGTTTTTTCCGTTATGTACGGTAGTTACTGAAGAGGAAGACTGTCTGTAAGGAAGAGCACATCCTCGGGGAAGAGCCGGTGTTGATAAAAATTTAGGCATAAAGCTCCGAATATTAATTTAATATAAACATAGTATATCAATAATTGCTTTGAAGTCAATTGGTTTTTGGTTAATATAGTTATTTTTTGATTGATTTAAATCTTTATATTTTAATAAAATTGTAAGGATACTAAAAGGAATATACTATGTCTTGCTCAAATATAACGAATGTAAATAAGTGTTATCATCAAAACCATTTGTTTGATAATCCGCTTTGTAAAGATCAATCTGTTTCACGGCGGATTCAAAATGTGGTGTTTCACCTTTTTACTTTGTTCATTCCTCTGATTATCTATCGCATTTCTTTGTGGGTATTGGGGGGTACACCCCTAAAAACAACTAAGCCTGATCCTGCATGCCCTGAAAAATACGATCCCACTCCTCGGCACATATTTACTCACAAATATTCCACTTTAGCAACAGAGACTCTCGCATTTACTCGAAATAAAACGGCAGAATATTTGAAAGGTACAATAAATTCAAAACTCCTTCCGAAACCTTTTACTTTCAACAATATAAAACTGGCCGGTCCTATAAATCAGGAAATTCATTTCATAGCAAGTTTATATGAGAAGAGCTATGGGGATTTAAAAGAATCTATTAAAGAACACGGGAATAATGACCCATGGAGTAATCCGGCGATAATAGAAAAGGCCGATGAGTGTATGAAAATAGGATATACACTTGCTACTTTAACGTTAGATGATTTGGAGGAGTTTAAGAAAGTTGAGTCTGATTTTGGTGTGGAAACAACCTACGCTGAACTGTTAACACAAAAATTTTATCCGGTTCTTACGGTTTACTCATGTGCACAAATATACGGCGCTGCAAGACGCTTATGTAAATGGGATTCATTTTATAAGGGCCATGAAAAAGTTTTTAAACCCTCAATATCTACTAATAACCAAGGGGATTACGTGAAATTGTTTTTCAAACCGGGAACAGTACAGAATAGGTGGAATACCTTGTATAACGAACTTTGTGATCGTATGCTAAAGTTTGTTTCACAAGAAGAATTGAAGGAGAAGTCAGAATTTAGCTCAGTCAGATGTACTAGAAAAGATATTGCAGGTGAAATGTTTGTTCGCTTTGCGGATATTAGTTTTAACTTACTATCTAAGGATCTAAAAGGTGATCACCTGAATGTTTCCCGGTGATCACTATTCTCTCAATGGTAACTGTTTCTTCCCGGAACTCGTGAGACCTGCTGATCTGCAGGGACGAATTCATCGTAAATTTTCTCAGGAATTTGATGTTCCGATGTGTTCAACAGCTCCTTAGGTTTTTTTGGGAATTCGCGGACTTCGCGATCTTCATGAGCTTCATATTTTTTTCGGGATACTGAACGTATGACTTCTTTTTGTATACTCTTTAGATGATTCGGTCTCTGTTTCATGTAATCCTCCGAACGGATGATTATTAAAATATTATTATAGAATACCCCTTGGGGGTTGGAAAGTTATAGGGCATTCATCCCTATATAATACTATCATAGCATGAAAGTTATTAATTTATAATATTGTTGTAAAAATATAGTTTTATTAAGTTTTAGTAAAATATTTAATTCTTTACAAAGTTTATAAAGTGAAAACTTGATGCAAAATGAAGAAGAGGGTATTCTATTGCTTCTCAATCAATACGGGGGGATTGCAAGTGTTTTTTGCAAATTTACATACTGAAGCGGCTGTGGTCGGTGCTGTTTGCGGAGTTTTTCTTCTGCTTTTTATTGTGTCGGGAATTAGGCAGATTTTAAAGGATCGAGAGTAAGTACTGATGGACAATAAGTTAGGTGTTATTCCTGATGACGTTTGGTATAGCAAAGGTCTAAAATTTAAATGTACCGAATGCGGCGGTTGCTGCACAGGCGGGCCCGGCGCTGTTTGGATCAGCGAGGAAGAGTGTGCAGCGCTTGCGGCGCATTTTAACCTCTCCTATGCCGATTTCCTGCGCTTATACACAAGAATGATAGGCGATAAACGCTCCTTGATTGAAGACCCTCGTAATTACGATTGTGTGTTTCTAAAAAATAAAAAGTGCAGTGTCTATTCTTTGAGACCTAAACAGTGTCGCACCTTTCCCTGGTGGGCGCATAATCTTCGTTCGCCTCAAGATTGGATTGAAGCCGGTCAGTTGTGTGAAGGGATAAATCATCCTGATGCACCTGTCGTTCCCTTCGAAGTAATTTCTAATAGTAGTATCTAAGAGGCGTTGAGTTCGCGCAGCGTAAATATCTATTTATTATTGGTTGAGTTAAGAAAATTTAAACTCGCGCAGCGTTTGGAGTGCGGTGACTTGTCACCGCTTTGCCCTCGCATCGACTTGTCGATGCGTTCTTTAACGTTTCGAGACTACTCTTTGAACAAATTCCCGAATATCTATAAACACAAAACAGTGCTTAAAACGCATCGACAAGTGGATGCGAAGGCAAAGCGGTGACAAGTCACGCGCACTCCAAACGCTGCGCGAGCTCAATTCCTCTTTATTAAACAAAAAGGGGACGCATAAATGCATCCCCGTAATACGTCTTAGAACTAACTTTCAGATTAAGCTTAGAAGCTTAAATTCAGACCTACTGTCAATCCATGATATCCTGCTGTGGATGTTGATCCTGCAGATACCAGAGAGAAGTTGTCTAAGTCTGATGAGAAGTTACGTCTTTGGTTTGGTATGTTATGCCATACTAGGAATTCATAACCGATATGAATGCCGTATTCGATATCACACATGCAGCTTTCGTACTGAAAACCTACTCCGATATGGTAGCCGGGTACGAAAATAGTTTCTTGTTCTTTTATAGATAATGTTGCAAGATTAGGTTCTCCTCCCAACAATATGATATCTTTATCTTGTGCGAAAGTGGAATCATGGCTACCGACAGTAATCATCCCTTCTGCATTAGCATACATGCTGAAGCCGTCGCAGATTGTGAATGCGTACTGTGTACCTAATTTTAGACCGTAACCGGAATAATCATCTGTCCATGATGTAACGCCGCTTGAAATTTCTTCTGCATCGCTTTTATCCCATGCACTTGTCAATGTTTGGTCAAAGAAAAGACCTGTCACACCGAAAAACGGTTTGAAACTATGACATTGTTTGAAGGAATAATCTGCTGCAAAAAGAACATCAAAAGATTGATATTTCACTTCCATAGATGCGCTAACACCGGCTACACCCAAATCACCTGCAGGTGCCAGGAAAGCGTTAGGATTGATCAATGTAGGTTGTAGCAATCCGCCGTCTGCAACAGTAGTGCTGCCAGATTTTGTATGTTTAATCCATGTGTAGGAAGCTAACAGATCCCAATCATAGAAAACGCCTTCTTTTGCTGCGTATACGCGGAAGCCGGGTTCCCATTTTGAGGATAGATTTTGTATTGATCCGGATTCATCAAAAACAGTTGTCGGGCCGGGAGCCGCTATAGGAAATGCTGTTGTATATGCAGTTGCATAATTTAAGTCATCAAGACACATGTTCCAGTAGATAAAATCAGCGCCGATATCGAATCCGCCGAAACAAGAATCCATTTCACAAGGATCGCAAGATTCATAGCAACTTCCTGCTTGTACAGGGTTAGCGGATAGTGCAGATGCTGCCAGTAGCAACGCCATAATGTGTTTTTTATTCATCATATTCAAGTCCCTTAAGTTGTAGGTTAGGAAATTATGTCTTAAATAGATACCGGGAAAGCAAATTTTTTTGAAAGGTAAATTTAAAAAAAATGCATTTTTAAAGACTTAAAGATTATTTTTTATGAATTTTTTCTCTAATTCAGTTACCGATACTCCAAGAGCAATATTATTATTTTATGAATAATCATAATTGCTTATAGTTATCATACACTAAAATAGATTCGCTAAGCGAGGGAATTATCATGTATGCCGAAAATGACCCGGTTCAACAGAATATCAAGGAGTGGTTAGAAGGGGATTATGACGAAAAATCTAAAGAGGAAATTCGTAAAAAGCTCAAAGAAAATCCGGATGAACTTGTCGATGCATTTTATAAACGGTTAGAATTCGGTACAGGCGGATTGCGCGGAATAATGGGTGTAGGGATCAATAGGATTAATATTTATACAATTCGAGCTGCAAGTCAGGGTTTGGCAAATTATATCAATCAAAAGAATACATCAAAAAATTTTCCCTGTATATTTATCGGGTACGATACAAGAAATGATTCAAGAAAATTTGCCGAAGAAGCTGCCGAAGTTTTTTCAGGAAATAATATCGAAGTCTATATCTTTAAAAGACCCTCAGGAACCCCTTTAGTCTCTTTCGGCTGCAGATATAAAGGCTGTATGGGCGCTGTTATGATTACCGCTTCTCATAATCCGTCCCGATACAACGGCTATAAAGTGTATGGAGAGGATGGTGCTCAGGTTTTAGATCCTGATGATAAAAATATCATACAAGAGGTAAATAAAATAAATACCCATTCCGTACATCGCGCCGATTTAGAAGAAAATCCTCTGATTCATTTTGTACAATCAGAAATCGAAATTCCTTATTATGAAGCTCTTCAGAAAAGACAATTATTTCCCGAAATAAATCAATCCGAAGGACACACGCTTCATATCGTGTACACAAGCCTGCACGGAACAGGAATTACGCTGATTCCCGAAGCCCTTGCCATATGCGGATTTTCCCGGATCTCTTTAGTAGAGGATCAATGTATTCCTGACGGTAATTTTCCTACCGTCACCTATCCTAATCCGGAAGATCCCAAGACGCTTAAATCCGGCATAGAATTAATGCTTTCAGAAAAGGCCGACCTTCTTTTGGCTACCGATCCTGATGCCGATAGAATGGCAGTGGTTGTGAATCACAAAGGAAAAGCCAAAATCCTGACGGGAAATCAGATCGCCTGTCTTTGTGTAGAGTATATTTGCACTGCCCTCCGGTCCCGTGATGCGTTAAGCCGGCATTCTGCTTTTGTGAAAACGGTAGTGACCGGCGATCTTTTTAAAGTCATTGCAGAAAAGAACGGAGCTACCTGTTTTGAAGTATTAACAGGATTTAAATACATAGCCGAATTGATTCGTAAAGGGGAAAAAACCTCCGATGATTATGAATTTATTTTTGGTGCGGAAGAGTCTTTCGGATTTCTTTTCGGCGTTGATGTGAGAGATAAAGATGCGGGTTCTGCGAGTGTTTTGATTTGTGAAATAGCGCTTAAAGCTCGATTGGAGGGGAAAACTTTATGGGATCGACTATTTGAACTTTATGAAAAATACGGAGTCTATACCGAGCGTCTTTATATGATCGAATTTGAAGAGAGTAAAGAGGGACACGAGAAGATGAGGGAGAAAATGACCGGCTTAAGAAAATCTCCGGTTATGGTGATAGGGGGTAGTAAAGTTGTTCATGTGCAGGATTTTCTCTCTTCGATAGAATTCAACGTAGAGACAGGGAAGAGTGTTTCTATAGAGCTCCCTAAAACCGACTTGCTTGGATTCATTCTTGAGAACGGAAATAAGGTAATGATTCGCCCTTCAGGGACTGAACCTAAAATTAAAATTTACGGATTTGTCCGGAAAAAAAGGGGAGGAGAGGCTTCCATTTCGGATACCATGGCTATTTGCGAGCATGTATGTGATTCTTTAATTAATGAAATTGTCTCAAATTTAAAATAATAAATGTATAAGAATCGAATAAATTTATTGATTTTTTAATCATAAATAATGTATTGTTTAGTCTAAATCAATAAAGGAGTATACTAATGACTATTAATCAGGCACCAACTTTTGGATATGAAACTTCAAATCATCATTATATTGGTGCTAACGTAACTAAATCTTATCATCAATATAATGAATATGCGAATAACTTGAGAGAAGTGTTCCCTAAGATCCCCGTCAAGAACCTTACTCGGGAAGAGGTGATCAAAAAAATATGGCGTCAAAGAAATATAAAAAAAGTTGTAGGGTATTTTCCGTTATTAGGGATCCTTGTAGGAATAGGAAGAGTCATTCGACTTGCTAAGAATTCAAATCCGCAGACCCCTAAAACCTACATAGCGAAACAAACTTTGCGCGGTACTGTAGAATTTCTCTCACTTGGATTTTTACTCATTATTCCGGATATCCTTTCAACTGTTTTACGAACTTCTCTTAACAGAGAAGCTGTAGTATCGTAATATCCCGGTAGCTTTACGTATTCGGTAAAGTTTTATCCGCAGTATTATAAGGCTTGCTTGCTCGCGGTTTAGAGCGGGGAGCACCTTTTCCGTTAGGCGGACGACCGGTACGAGCCGGTTCTCCTCCGGATAAATTAGGTACTTGCCCTATCCATTTAGGTTCGCATTTAATCCGATTCAAGAGATTTTGAAGGAGCTTCACTTCATACTTTGTGATGAATGTGGTCACGATACCTTTTCTATCCACCCTACCTGTTCTTCCTGATCTGTGTATGTATATATCCGGGTCGGGAGAAAGCTGGAAAATAAATACATGGCTGATACCCGAAAAATCTAATCCGCGCGCAGCGACGTCGGTAGCCACCAAATGTTTGATTTTTCCCATCCGAAATTTGCTTGTAATCGTTGTTCTTAGATCCTGAGAAAGTCCCCCGTGAAGAAAATCAACGCCCGGCAAACTTCTTTGTAAATTCTTTTGAATTTTTTCACATTGATTGCGGGAATTTGCAAAAATGATGCTTTGTTTAGGAGTAAATTCTTTCAACATGATCAGTAATTTATCTTCTCTTTCGTGGGGAAGACAATATACAAATTGATGATCAATATTTTTAGGACCGGCCCTTTGGTCAATCAGCGAAATTTCTACCGGATCAATCATATGGGCTTTTGCCATAATACGGATTTTAGGCGGCATAGTCGCAGAAAATAAAAGAGTCTGGTGTGCATGATTCAGGCATTGAATAATAAACTCTAAATCATCATAAAATCCCATGCTGAGCATTTCGTCAGCTTCATCCAAAACTAATGTGGCTACTTGAGTCAAATTGATTCTTCTGGAATAGATAAAATCAATCAGCCTTCCGGGCGTGGCGATCAACACCTGAACTCCGTCGCGGATTTTTGTCTCTTGAAGGGTATCGGATTCTCCGCCATACATGGCGAATGCTTTTACCTGTCTTTCCTTGCCGATTTTTTGTGCTTCCGTTGCATATTGCAGTGCAAGCTCTCTGGTAGGGACAATGATAAGAGCTTGGATATCTTTCTTGTGAACATTGACCCGATTGCAAATGGGTATAGTGCAGGCCGCTGTTTTTCCCGATCCTGTTTGTGCGAGGGCGATAATATCTTTTCCGCTTTGAATGACCGGGAGGGTGGCGGATTGAATGGGTGTCGGTTCTTTGTATCCAAGTCTTTCTATAGCTTGTAGGATTGTATCATCTAAATTAAATTCACTAAATTGTGTCATGAGTACTCTTTATGTATTGAGGCGTAATAGTATTTTTCTTATTTATATTCTTCCCGTCTTGGGTATTTCACTCTGGAATGAGCAAAGGCGCAAAGAGTTGCGATGAGAGTTTCTTTAACGACGGCTAATTCCTGGAAAGTCAAAGGACATTCATCAAATTGCCCGTCTTCCGCTTTTTCTTTAATTAGTCTATCGGATAGTTCACGAACCGACTCTTCATCAATCGTTTCTAAAGAACGTGAGGCAGCTTCCAGCGTGTCTGCAATCATAATAATGGCAGATTCCTTACTTCGCGGTTTTGGCCCTGCATAACGGAAGTCTTTTTGGTCTACGAGGGTGTAATCACCGCCGTGTGCATCGATTTGTTTTTTAAAAAAATAATAAACCAGCGTAGTGCCGTGATGCTCTTTAATGATATCGATAAATTGTTCGGGCAGTCCCGCTTTCCTTGCCATCAATACCCCTTCACTTACATGTGCAATGATGACCTGACCCGATTCAAGCGGGGTGAGTAATTGATGGATGTTCATTTCAGCCTGTTGATTTTCGGTAAAATACTGCGGAGTCACCATTTTTCCGATATCATGATACAGGGTCGATACTCTACAAAAAAGACCGTTCGCTCCGATGGCAAGAGCTGCCGCTTCCGCTAAATTTCCCACCACTACAGAATGTTGATAGGTCCCCGGAGCCTCTATGCTGAGCCTGCGCAACAGGTCATTGTTCGGATCCATGTATTCCATTAAGGTCACTTCCGTCATAATTTTGAAGGACGATTCAAAAAGAGGAAGTAAACCGACAACCATCACGGCTGTCAATAACATACACAGGGCAGATCCGAACAGATCGGTCATGATTCCGGTGCCCCATACTGTGTTGTTATAAAAATTGATGGACAACACAATCAAGGCAGAGCAAATCCACGCTTTTCCGCATACAATAAAAATTTCTTTTCTTTGACGCAGAGTTTTTATATTGAGAATAGCCACAATCGCAGGAGCCAGATTCATGATCATGAATCCCGGTCGATCAAATGCCAAGGTCATGGAAAGGACGATGACTAAAAATCCGCTGACAAAAGTGGCGATATGTGCATTCATCAAACAACAAAGCATGATGGCTGCAAAAGGGACAAAAACAGGGTATCGCACCACATCGATAAGATTGCCGTAAGAGGAAATCAGGACCGACTCGGTCAGTTTTGAAAGGGCTAATGTGAGGAGGACAATGGTGACTAAAAGAAACAATTTTCTGTTGGATTGTATGATTTGCTTGTGATTGACAACTAAATAAGGGTAGCAAATTCCGGTGATGATCAACGTCATCAAAAGGCTTCCGATAATTGTGGCCGGGTGCCATAAATTTCTTTTCTCACGCAAAACCTGTTTCATCGACAGCAGCATGGCGAGGTTGCGCGGCGTGATCTTATCTCCCTGATCGATAATTCTGTTTCCTGCTGCCACATGAGTATATTTCTCCGGAACAGAGGCCTGCACGGTACTCCGAAGTTTCCGTTGTGCGGGGATGTCCTCCTCAAATTTCCATCCCTGATCGGCAAACCAATCGATGATAAATTTTGCGGTCTCCGGTTCATAATGATCTTCGGGGAGTGCTTTTTCACGAATATAATCGCGGATTTTTCGAGGAAGTTTTACTTTTTGGTTCAGATCGGGAGGGGCGAAAATTAAATAATTTTTTGTGTCGAGTTTTACCTCTTCCATTTTATTGAGGGTTCTCGGATCGGTAAAACGAAGGGTGAGCATAAGATTTTCGATGGCATCCATTCCCTCATACATATCTTCAAAAGTGGCATTGCCGGCTTCATCGCGCCACGATTGTTTTTTGACAAGAAAGTCTTCAAAAAGATCCCGGTTATCTCGGATTTCTTTTTGGGAAATCACATAAATTTTTCCTATATCCCGTCCGGCCTGCTGACGTAAAAGTAGGGTGACCTCATTGTCATAGAAATCAAAATCTACCTGAGCCACTGTAAAATTTTGCGCGATAGAGCCGATTTCCAATGTTTCAACTTTGACATCGCGAAAGTGCAAAAACAGGAAAAGACAAAAAATGAAAAAAACGGCAATCAGAGCCCTAACGCCGGAACTTTTATCAAAAAAACCTTGCTCGCGAGAGAATTTTAGCTCGCTATCATTCTTAAGCTCGTTTAATTTATCATGCATCAACAGTTATTCTTTTTATTGTTTGAACAAGGAAAAATACTCCTGTCACATTTTTTCTGAGCCTCAAATTTAATAATAACAAAATGTCAATAATAGTAAAATGTAAAGATCGTCTCGGTAAACCGAGAGCTCCGGCATCCTGATATATTCACTCGGAAAAGAAAAATTTTCATCGATAAAATTGCGCAAATTTCTTATAAATTGGATCCGATAACGCTCCATTATGAAAATACCGGGAAATATGATGCAAAAATCAAAAAAAATTCTTGTGACCGGAGGCGCCGGCTATATCGGTGCCTACGTGAATAAACTTCTGCAGCTAGAAGGATATGATACTGTCGTGTTAGATAATTTATATTCCGGAGAAAGAAATTCAGTTCATAAAGGTTTTTTTATTGAAGGAGATTTCGGTGATGAATTTTTAATGAACCAAATTTTTTCCGATCACCGAATAGACGGAGTCATGCACTTTGCTGCTTATACAAGTGTCGGTGAATCCTACCTGAATCCCATGAAATACTACGCCAACAACGTAAGCAATACCATCAGTCTTCTCAATACCATGATAAAAAACGGAGTGAATCATTTTGTATTCTCTTCATCCGCAGCCGTTTTCGGCATTCCTTTAGTCTGCCCCATTAAAGAATCTGCCGTCATGATGCCGATCAATCCTTACGGAGAAACAAAGAAAATTATTGAAAAAATTCTCCGGGATTATCGCACAGCTTACGGATTATCCTCCTCCTCTTTGCGCTATTTCAATGCGGCAGGAGGGGATCCGGCCGAAGAAATTATTGCAAAAAGGACGCATGTACATAATCTCATTCCCATAGCATTTCGCAGTATATTGAACAATACCCCTTTGACCATATACGGAACCGATTACGAGACAAATGACGGAACGTGTATTCGCGATTATATCCATGTGCATGACATTGCAACAGCCCATATTTTAGCGTTAGAACAAATTTTTGAAAATCCGGGCTGCACTGATTACAATTTAGGAATCGGAAAAGGATTCAGCGTAAAAGAGGTGATCGATGTAGTGGAAAAGGTCACCGGTCATGTCGTTCCCTACCAAATAGGACCGCGCCGGCAGGGAGATCCTCCTATACTAATTGCCGGATCCGAAAAAGCACAAAAAAATTTGGGATGGAATCCTCTGTATACCGATTTGGAAAGCATGGTCGCCCACACTTGGAACACGACTGTACGGGAAGAGCTTTTTTCGGAATTATCCGGATAAAATTCCCTTTCATGTTTAATCGCCGGGGATTAAAATGGAAGTTGTGCAATGTAACACGGAACTATAAGAAATATTATGGCTGAATATCAAGTGATAGCAAGGCGTTTTCGCCCTCAAAAATTCGGTGATGTGATCGGACAGGACGCTATCATCACTACTCTGAAGAACGCATTGGCGAGTCGACGTATTGCGCACGCCTACCTTTTTACAGGTTCACGGGGAACGGGAAAAACCACATTGGCTCGAATTTTAGCCAAAGCGTTGAATTGCACCGATTTATCTGCCGATTTTGAACCCTGCGGCGGATGCTCTTCCTGCAAAGAAATTGCGGCGGGAAGCTCCATGGAAGTTCTCGAAATTGACGGAGCTTCTCATAGAGGAATAGATGATATTCGCCAAATCAACGAAACAGTCGGATATTCAGTTTCGGGAGGCGGCTATAAAATTTATATTATAGACGAAGTCCATATGCTCACAAAAGAGGCATTTAATGCCCTCCTTAAAACACTCGAAGAACCGCCCGAAAAGGTAAAGTTTTTTTTCGCCACTACAGAACCTCATAAGGTATTGCCCACCATCCTTAGCCGCTGTCAACGATTCAACCTTCATCGCATTTCTTCCGCTAATATTGTCGCGAAATTAAAATCCATTGCCGATAAACTTGCCATTACCATAGAAGACCGGGCTCTTCTCATGATCGCCGATCGTGCAGAAGGGGGACTGAGAGATGCCGAATCTCTTTTAGATCAGATTTTCTCCTTTCACGGAAACGAAATCACCTGCGAGACCGTCGCCTCGGTATTAGGTATTATGACCAAAGATTGTCTCTTCGAATTCGATAAAGCAGCAAAAGAAGGCCGACCGGCTTTTGCTTTTGATCTTGTCCATCAAGTGTTTTCCGAAGGGAAAGATCTGTTTCATTTTATTGAAATGCTCACCGAACATTACCGGAATATTCTGCTTCTCAAAATTTCAGAAACTGATGCCCCTTATCTCTCTTTTCCGGAAAATGAAATGGCCCGATACAAAATTTCTGCAGAGTATTATACGCAAGAGCAATGTCTTCAATTTCTTGATTATTTGACGGAAGCACAAAGCAAAATACGCTCAGCACCTTCCGTACGCATCTATCTGGAAAATATCCTTCTGACCATCATCAGATCGATGAAAAAAATTCCTATCGAACTGCTCGTACGTAGATTGGCAGCGCTTGAGCAATCGATCGGCCGTTCAACGGGAGAGGTAAAAATAACACCTGCGATTGCTCCCGTGATTGCTCCGCCTCCGGTGCCGGAAAAAAAAATTGAAATAAAGGAAAATCCCCCCCTCTCTATCACTGTAGATCCTTCTCCAAGTAGCGCAGATCTCTCTTTTGCCGCTAAACCAAAAGTGCAGATAAAACAGTCCGCCCCCGCAAAAACTCCCTTAGATGAGCCGGTGAAAATTCGACAAAAATCTCACATAATAGAAATAGAAGAAAATAAATTAAAAAATCAAAGTCATTACGATACCATATTTCAGTTCGCTGCAATAGAACTGAAAGGGAAATTGGAAAAAATGCATATCAAAAGATTATAGAGGAAAATTATGGGCACCGGATTCAGTAAAAGAAAAAAACAAGCTCGCGAAATGCAGGATCAGTTCATGAAAATGCAAGAGCAAATGAAAGAGTTAAAAATCACCGGATCTTCTCCCGGGGGACTTGTAGAGGTCACTCTGAACGGCGATTATCAATTGCTGGATTTGAAAATTAACCCGGAATGTGTAGATCCGGAAGATGTTGACGGCCTGACCGATCTCATAAAAGCAGCTTTTAGTGATGCACAAAAAAAGGTGAAGGAAAATGGTCCCGGAGAACTTCCAAGCAACCTATCGGGTTTAGCCGGAATGCCCGGATTCCCCGGTCTTAATTTCTAAGTCCTTTATAGTCAATAGGTTATGGTAAGAGGAGTTTAATTCGCGCAGCGTTTTGAGTGCGGTGACTTGTCACCGCTTTGCCCTCGCATCGACTCGTCGATGCGTTTTAAGCGATGTTTTGTATTTATAGATATTCGGAAATTCGTTCAAAGATTAGCCTTAAATCTTAAAGAGCCCATCGACAAGTCGATGGGAGGGCAAAGCGGTGACAAGTCACGCGCACTCCAAACGCTGCGCGAGTTCAATTACCTCTTATAACTTAATACCATTGTTCGCATTGCCCCGGTTCGAAGGACCGGCATAAACTTCAATTCCATAAAATTATAAAGTGTAAATCATGTGGGTGTGTTAACTTGTAAAGTTTGTGCGCATTATACTAGGTTAATTTCAATTTGACCCATTTCTTTATATTATTTTAATACATTATTAACACGTTAATTATAATTTTAAAATATAATTAAAATTATAATTAACTAATCTTAATGAGGTGTTTATGCAATTAAATCCTGACAGTTCATCTTCTTCCTATCATATCCCTCCACCCCACGAAAACATTGATTTCTCACAAGCAGGAGAGTCTAAGGGTATTTTCCGGAAGAAACTCCTTTCCTACAAAAAGGATAAGGGATGGGAATTGAAAGAGATGAACATAGGACAACTGGCTTTAAGAAAATTGGGATTTTATAAATCGACCCATTTGTCGAAAATCAATAGAAAAATTAATACTAAAGATATTACAGACGAACCTGAATATCGGGAATTGGGATTGAGGGATGATTGTGAACTTGCCGGATGGGATATAGAAGTAGCACCGTTAAGCGCTGAGAAAAAAGAAGAAGAGATTCTTAATGAATGGAAAGATTTTGCCAACTCTGTTCAAGCATTACCGCTTGACGATTGGATTGAAAAAATGCGTGAAATACCCGGAAAAATCAAAGAGTTCAACAAATATTTTAAATCAAATGATAAATCAGTTAAAAATGCGGATAAAATTATTAATGGATTATTGGATCAATTAAAAAAAGGAGAAATTGATTATAGTGAGTGTTCAGAAAAAATAAATACAATTTGTAATACAATGTTTAATAGGGGAAGAAAAGCACATTTTAGCCATTCGACATCTAAAGAAGATGCCCTAATATTAGGTGCGGCTGATTCGGGTAGACAACAGTCACTTATAGACACTATCCGTGAAAAACAAGAGGAAAATCCCAATCGAACAATATTTGTGATAGCCGGCGCAACACATCTATTGCGTTTAGATGACAGTATACGGGGATATAATGAAATCAATAACTTATATAACGAGAATAAGTTCATTATATTTAAAAGGAAAAATGAAAAGATTAATCATCATGAAATGGCTAAAAATATGAAGAAACAAGAAATCAAAGCAGAACTGTTTCCGAAACCTTCAGATGTGGAATAAATTATTCCGGAAAAATACAGTATTCTTTAAGAAGAGAAGAGTCGATTTCCTCTTGGTATAACAGATTGCCGTCAAAACAACGATCTAAAGAAAAATTTCCGCTTCGGGTTCTTTGAAGACGGATCAAGTGTGCTCCGCATGTGAGAATTTTTCCCAGATCATCGGCAATGGATCGGATATATGTGCCCTTGCTGCACGCTACACGTAAATCGAGCTCAGGATAAGTATACTGAATTTGATCGGTGCTTAACGTAACAGAAACAGCCGGACGATCCACTACAATTCCCTGTCGTGCTAATTCGTATAGTTTTTTTCCGTTCTGTTTTTTTGCCGAGAACATCGGCGGAGTCTGCAGGATAGTTCCTTGGAATTGAGCGAGAGCTTCTGTGACCATGGCATCGCTCGGCACTGTTTCGGATTCACCCGTGACTGCTCCGTCGCAATCAAAGGAGTCGGTTGTGATTCCTAATTTAAGGCCGGCAATATATTCTTTATCTGCATTGAGAAAGGTATCCGAAAGGCGCGTATATTTACGGCCTATCAGCATAACCATGACTCCTGAAGCAAAAGGATCTAAAGTGCCGGAGTGACCGATCTTTTGTATTCCTAAATGCTTTCTTAAACGGGAAACCAAACTGAAAGAGGTCTTTCCGATAGGTTTATTTATCGGAAGGATACAGGCAAAATCGGGTCCGAAAGGACCGGGTTTTTTGTTACTCATCTTCCGGATTTCCGGTTCGGCTGTTACGTTCATTTTCAATTTCCTGTAAAGCAGTCAGGATGCGAATCTGCTTTTCAACCGAATCATCTTCTTTAAAAGTAAGAGAAGGAAAAAATCGCATAACAACTTTTTTTGAAGATTTGGTTGCAATAAACCCTGCAGCAGAGTTTAAAGCATCCAACGTATCTTTTTTTTCAGCGTCAGTACCGATGACGCTGAAAAAAACTTTTGCTTCGCGCAGATCTTTTGTAATGTCTACGCGGATAATTGTAACAAATTCACTTACAAGAGGATTCTTCACATCTTTTCTGATGGTTTCCGAGATTACCTCTTTCAGTAAGGAATTAAGACGGTCTGTTCTTTCTATAGGCATAAAATATTTTTATTAAAGTTCCTGTTTAATGTAGATAATTTCAAAGAAATCAAGAATATCGCCTTCCTGAATGTTATTTGTAGAAAGAAGGACTCCGCATTCAAATCCTTTGGATACTTCTTTGACATCATCTTTGTGACGTTTTAACGAGCTGACAGGGCCTTTCCATACTTCAACACCGTCTCGCATGATTCTCAAGTGATGGTTTCTTACTACCGTTCCTTCCGTTACGATACAACCTGCAATAATACCGTGCTGAGAAGATTTAAAGGTCGCTTTTACTTCAGCTTTACCTTTATGATTCTCTTGCGCTAATTTATCGAGGGTTCCTTCCATCATCTCTTTGGCAGTGTCAATAGCGTGATAAATGACATCGTGGAGTCTGATTTGTACTCCGTATTGCTTGATCAATTGTTCCGCATGACTTTCTACGCCCGTATGGAATCCGAAAATGACCGCTTTCGAAGCCGCAGCTAATTGCACGTCTGATTCCGAAATCTCTCCTACACCGAAAAAGATGATATTGAGATTTACTTTATCCGATTCAATTTTTTGCAGAGCAATTCTCAAAGCTTCTAAAGATCCCTGAACGTCCGCTCTTAGGATGACATTCAAAACCTTTTTGGACATTTCGGAGGATTCGGTCAACAGACTTTCCATGGACATCGGACGACGTTGCTGTACCGCATTTTGTAAAATCTGCGCTCTCGCCCCGGCAATATCTCTCGCCTCTTTTTCGTTGCCGACAACAATGAATTCCTGTCCTGCCGTGGGCAATCCTGACAGACCTGTAATCTCAACCGGAGTTGAAGGACCTGCAGATTTAATAGGCAAATCATTTTCATCGCGCATGGTTTTTACCCGGCCCCAGAATTGGTCAAATACAAGTGCATCACCGTGTTTGAGAGTTCCGTTTTGGATAAGAATAGTGGCAATCGCACCCATTCCTTTATGCATTTGCGATTCTATGACGACGCCCCTTGCCCGCGATTCAGGATCTGCTTTCAGTTCCAATACTTCCGCTTGGAGAGCCAGCATTTCTAAAAGCTCGGGAATTCCCTGTTTGGTGACAGCCGAACAACTGACAGTAATGGTAGATCCGCCCCATGCTTCAGGTAAAAGATCATTTTCAGCCAGCTGACGATATACTTTTTCTACATCGAAATTCGGTTTATCGCATTTATTGATGGCAACGATGATCGTGACCTTTGCCGCTTTCGCATGCTGGATTGCTTCGGAGGTTTGTTGCATCAATCCTTCGTCACCGGCAATGACCAATACTACAATATCGGTCACATCGGCACCGCGGGCACGCATTTCGGAAAACGCTTCGTGACCCGGAGTATCCAACACTGTGATGTCTCCCACAGCAGTCGAGCATTTAAAGGCTCCGATATGCTGCGTGATAGCGCCTGCCTCTCCTGAAACACGATTGCTCACCCGAATAGCGTCAATAAGACTTGTTTTTCCGTGGTCAACATGACCCATAAACGTAGCAATAGGTGCTCTTGCAACCAATTTCTCTTCCGGAGTTTCTGCAATTTCCTCTCTGATAGATTTATCGGTAATCCGGATACGTTTTTCTTCCGTTGTATCGATAGAAATTTCGCACTCGAATTCCTGTCCCAAAAGTTGAATTGTTGTTTCATCATCGAGCACATCGTTTAATGTGAGGATGGCTCCCTGAAGGAAAAGTTTTTCCACCAATTGTGAAGCTTTCAATTTCATTTCCGAAGCCAGATCTTTTACGGAGATAGGCAATCTGACAGAAAGAGAACTTGGTCTGATCGTCGGTTCTTCAAATTTTTGTTTGAATTGCCGTTTTTTTCTCCAGTGTTGCTGTTCATCATCGGATCCTCTCAGTCCTTGGCGATCTCTTACATCAAAAGCGCGTGAATTTTGAGGTTTACGTACTGTAGGTTTTAAATCTCGGAATTCTTTAAATTTCTCTGATTTCACCGGTTTCTTTTTCGCACTTTCTTCCGATGTCGAACCGGGAGTTTCTTTTTTGAAGGCCGGTTTTTCCGCAGAAGATGCATCTTTTGGAGGGATAGGTTTTTTTATATCGACCGGAATAGGAACTTCTCTTTTCTTCGGAAGCAGATCTTTCACATGACGTCCTGTCGGACCTAATTTCACGTAAGGACTGTCAACTCTCTGATGTCTTTGCTCCGGATGAAATTCCTGAAATACTTTTTTCACTTCAGGTTTTTTTACAATCGGCTCGAAAACGGGGACCTCTTTCTTTTCGGGAAGAACAGGAGCAACGGAAGGAGCTTCTACAACAGGTGCCGGAGCAATTATCTCTTCAACAGGTTTTTCAGGTTCTTTAAAGATATCATGTTTTGCAGGAACAGGTGCTTCGATGACAAGTTCTTTTTCCTCTTTTAAAGAGAGTTCTAATCCGGTTGTCGGAACGGAAATATGTTCTATTGTTTCCGGTTCTTCCGAAACGTGCTCGTGCAAATGCGGTTCGGCAAAAGCAGATTTAGAGCGAGCTTTTGCTTTCGGCGCCTCTTCATCTTTTTGTTCCGTTCCTAAAGGTTTTTCTTCATCGGGTTTTTTGGGAATAACCTTTTTTTTCCGACTTTCGGGATTATCTTCTCCGACCTTTTTTTGGGCGAGCTTCTCTTTTACGCTGTCAAGATTAAGAGCTTTCGCGATTTGAGTATTTTTAATATTGAGTTTTAGATTTTTAGCCAAAGCCTTACATCCTTTGTTTTCTGATTTGCTCCAAAATAAAATCGGCCAAATCCGGACTTATACCCGGAATTTCGGCAAGCTCTTCGGGAGTTGCCATGAGAAGTGCTTTTGGGGTATTATAATTCTTTTCTACTAACATTTGGAATAGCAGAGGATTGACACCTTCAATTCTCTCTAACGGAATATCTAAAGTTGCATCATCGGACTCGGCAAGTTCTGCGCGTTGTACAGTCATCTGCAACTTGTAATCTCTCATTCTCTGTACTTCTAAATCGTATCCGATAAGTAAGCTGTTGAGTTTTGCATTTAGACCTTTTTTTCCGATAACAGCAGGAAAATCATCATCATCGATTACGATAGAGATGACCTTATCATCTTCGTTCAGATTGAATTTCCTGATTTCTATAGGAGCAAGGGCATTTTGTAATAATTCAATCGGATCTTCGGAATAAGGGATAATATCGATTTTCTCGTTGTGTAGTTCCCTTACCACATTTTTCACGCGCATTCCGCGCATACCGACACAGGCGCCTACAGGATCGACTTTATGATCTGTAGTGGTTACAGCTAATTTGGTTCTGTATCCCGCCTCTCTCACTAATTTTTGTATGATGACTGTTCCGTCAGCAATTTCAGGAACTTCCTGGATAATTAACTGCTTGACGAATTCAGGACTGCTTCTCGAAAGGATAACTTCGGCGCCGCCGTTTTCCGTATCGCTTACAGCCAGAAGCAAAGCGTATACTCTGTCGCCTATATTATATCTTTCGGATTTCGGATATTCGCGTTTAGGCATGACAGCTTCGACTTTTCCGAGATCTATAATGAGATCGGAGCCTTTTACAATACGTTTTACAACACCCGATACCGGTTCATAAATTCTGTGGCGATATTCTTCATAGATCACATCGCGTTCTGCACCCCGTAATTTTCTCGTAAGAATCTGTCTTGCTTTTTGTGCGGCAATTCGTCCGAAGTCTTTAGGTGTTACGACGATATCGATAAATTGGCCTATTTCACAATCCGGATCGATTACACGAGCGTCTTCAATAGAAATTTCCTGTGCAGGCACTTCGACAGTTTCGACGATTTCTTTTTCACTTAATACGTCAATATCTCCCGTTTTAGAATTGATCTTAACGGTGACGTTAGAAGCTCCCGAAACACTTTTTTGTGCAGCAACTGTAAGAGACTCTTCTATTGCTTGGATAACAATATCTCTTTTGATGCCTTTTTCGCGTTCCAAGTTTTCGAAGACGGCAATTAAGTCTTTATTCATTTCTCTGCCTCTAAGTTATTTTGGGCTTAATGATATCTCTAATAATTTTTATTTGTCCGGTATTTTCTACACTGCGGACTCTTTACAATCGGTCAGGTTCCGTTTTAATCGGCGCTTATCGACAAACCGGATCCGCCTCATTCCGTAAGAAAAAGAGGGATCCGATTATAGATACTTTTTTTCGTTAAATGTTCTTCAAAAGCTATTCGGAATCTCCGGGGCTTTTAGAAACTGCATTGTTAGTAAAAGAACCTTTAGTTTCTCCGGTAACAATGATATCATCCGCGCTGCATTGATTTTGCTCGATCTGATATTCTTTGATGGAGAGGGCAATTTTCTTGCTTTCAGGGTCCAGCTTAATCACCTTGGCAATGACTTCGTCTCCTCTTGAAACGACATCTTCGACTTTACCGAAAGGCTGATCTGAAAGTTCCGTTACATGGATGAGACCTTCAAGACCGTTTTCAAGTTCTACAAAAGCACCGAAAGCCGTGATTTTTGCAACAGTACCTTTAACAAGAGAGTTTACAGGGATCGTGTTTGCAATATTTTGCCATGGATTGCTGCCCAGTTGTTTTACACCTAAAGTGATTTTTTTGCTTTCACGATCAACCGAAAGGATGACAGCGTCGACAACATCGCCTTTATGTAGAATTTCCGAAGGATGTGATACTTTCTTTATCCAGCTGAGGTCGGAAATATGGATAAGACCCTCCACACCCGGTTCCAGCTCTACGAATGCACCGTAGTTAGTCAAACTGCGGATTTCCGCTTTTACGTTTGTGTCAACCGGATATTTTTTCTCAACATCGTCCCATGGATTATGCTCTGTCTGTTTGATCCCTAAAGAGATTTTTCCCTCTTCAATTTGAATAGAAAGGACAACAGCTTCAACAGTATCGCCTACCTGTACCACTTCGCTCGGATCAGTTACATTTTTTACCCATGACATTTCGGAGACGTGGATCAGACCTTCAATGCCCGATTCAATCTCAATAAAAGCGCCGTAAGGAAGAAGGTTTACAATTTTTCCTGTAACTTTAGTTCCGGGAGGATATTTCTTTTCGATTTCGTCCCAAGGATTAGGTCCTTTTTGTTTCAGTCCTAAAGCAACACGACCTTTTTCACGGTCGATATTCAGGATGATCACTTCCATTTTCTCATTCAGATCGACCATTTCGGAAGGATGTTTAATACGCTTCCAGGTCATGTCTGTAATATGAAGAAGACCGTCTATTCCGTCCAAATCAAGGAATACACCGAAGTCAGTGATATTTTTTACGATCCCTTCGCGGATATCGCCTTCTTTGATGGTCTCAAGAAGTTCGGCTTTCTTAGAGATTCTTTCAGCTTCAAGAAGTTCTCTTCTGGATACAACAACGTTCTTTCTTTCGATGTTGATTTTGAGGATTTTGAATTCGAAAGTTTTGCCGATGTATTCATCAAGATTTTTAATTCTTTTATTGTCAATTTGAGATCCCGGCAGGAAAGCTTCCATTCCGATATCCACCATCAATCCGCCTTTTACTTTGCGTAAAACACGACCGGTGACAATAGAACCTTCTTCACAGTATTCAATAATATGTTCCCACTGACGTTGACGTTCGGCTTTTTCGCGGGAAAGGACGATTTGACCGTTGTCATCCTCTGCTTTTTCTAACATCACTTCAATAGTTCCGTCAGGAATTAAAACACTCGTATCAGTAAACTCGGAGATGGGCACCATACCTTCAGATTTAAGTCCTACATCTACAATGACGTGGTCTTTAGTAATTTCTACGATTTGACCGGTCAGAATAGTTCCGGTTTGCATCAGAGCAGGTTTTTGGTCCGGATTGTCATTTTGTTTGCCGGAAAGTAAACTTTCAAAAAGATTTGCATCTTCCTGTTGAAAAGCGATGTCGTCCAGGACATTTTCTTCTTCCCAACTATAAGTTTGTTGTTTGTTTGACATTTAAAGGTTTCTCCTAAGTTTGCTTGCTAATCATCCCAGGTTATCAGAAGAAAACGAATAAAGCAACATTAAAGCGTTTAATTTATTATCGAGCCCGGTATAGACAAAAAACGCTTTTTTTCCGCAAATCAAAGTTTTAAATCTACTTTCGGAAAAGTGTCGATCTTCAAAAATAAAAAAAAATTAAAAATCTTTAGGATGAAAAAATCCGGCTTATTTTCAATTTTTGATTGACTTAAGACGAGAAAGTTCGGTAGTATTTTCCTTTATTTATACAGTGTCAATTTTTTCTTAACTCCGCAGAAATAACCGGAAATCCCCATAATGTTTCCGCTTTGACAGTATTTCCGGATTGCTCCAAAAGCATTTTATTTTCGGGTTGTGAATGATGACTAATCAAACTTTAATTATGAAATTCGGAGGAGCCGCCTTAGCCACTCCGCAAAAGATAGAGCAGATTGCCCGGATCATTGTAGATGAAAAAAAAATTTACAACCGCTGCATAGTTGTTCTCAGCGCAATGGGCAATACAACTAATGACCTGATCGCTCTGGCTAAACAAATGCACCCCGATCCTCCCCAAAGAGAATATGATATGCTGATCACAACGGGAGAAAGAATCAGCATCGCCCTTCTTGCCATGGCACTCGCAAAAATCGGCCAAAAAGCCAAAAGCTTTACAGGAAGCCAGTCGGGAATCATCACCACAGAAGCGCACACCAATGCAAAAATCATCAATGTAAAACCCGGTCGCTTACTAGAAGCATTGGATTCCGATCAAATAGTCATTGTTGCCGGATTTCAAGGTGTAAGCATTAAAGGAGAAATTACTACTTTGGGAAGGGGAGGATCGGATACAACAGCCGTCGCTTTAGCTGTTGCGCTGAATGCTCCGAAAGTAAAATTTTACAAGGATGTCAACGGAATTTTTGATTCGGACCCGAAAATTCACCCGAATGCAATTTTTTACTCAGAATTAACCTATCAAAAAGCTATGGATATCATAGATTCCGGAGCAAAAATTTTACATAAACGGGCTATCAGTCTGGCGAAAAATAACGGCATTCTTTTACACGTCCGGTCATTTGAATCCGATCACATTCATGGCACAATTGTAGGAAATACCGGCTCCGGTGACTATAAACCGATATATGAATCCGATTCTGATCCGGAATCCGGATTAGAAAAACTATAGGTATCATTATGGCACAATACCTGCTACCCAAAGTAGTCACTGTTTTTGATACTCCCGAGGAGCAAGGTCGTGAGACACATTATGAAGCGGTAATCAATGACTGTCTTCTTAAAATATTGCCCGACGATTTTTTTAACATGAATTTCAACGATGCCGATTTAATTGAGGATATGAAGAACAATTTTCAGAGCCTTCTTCCGTTAATTAAAACAATCCCTTCCGATATTCATCAGGAAAACATCTCCTTTTTTATGCTGAATAAATACCGACCCAACGCATTCCAGTTTTTTTTTGAAATGTTCAGCAGGTGGATTGTACCCGGAAAAAGATTGGATGTTCTTCTGCTTTATGCCGCTGATTTTCGATTTCCCGAATTCGGCGATCAGGTCTATACCATTTGCGAGTTGATGATCAAAGTCCGCGACTCTTCGGATTTACCTGAAATTCTCTGCAATTTACCCATCATCGAAATGGAAGTTAGGTTAGGAGTGGAATCCGCTTACCATGCAAGAAGAATTTTGGAAATCAAAGGGCTGACAGCAGACGGAAAAACGGCGGTTATCCAAGAGCAGATGGCCTATTTCGTTAGGAAGTCTCCCAAAATGTTCGACCGCGATCTGTTTACAGAAATGCAACATGTCATGGTGATTTGCCCTGAAGAATTTAAAAATGCCAGAGATTCACGATTGTTGAGCCGCATCATCGGATCGCACTATATTTTCAGAAAACAGCTTTTGGAAGCTTTGGCGGCTTCACCTAAAAAAAGGCATCTGCGTATACGTATATTCAGATCGAAAATCAGAAGGGAAGGGGAATATCGCTCGGTTTTGAGTGTTTTGGTCGGATTAAATTTCCTAAAAGAAAAAGAGGTATTTGAAGAGCAGCATCTGATGACGGCCATCCAAAATTATCTTCCCAATATGCGACCGGTAAAAGATTCTTTTTTTTCCAATCGGAGAGGAAATGAGAATATCTGTACCGTATATCTGGAAATTGAAAAACCGGACCACGGTGAGTTTTTAGGATCGGAAATCAATACATTACGGGAAGAGCTGATTGTAGATCTTAAAGATCGTATCGGCCACCTCATGCATCCCGTATTTATGCCGCGAAATGAAGAAGAGATCATGAGGAATGTCCTCTCTTTGAGTAATCAGATTAAATACATCAGAGACCTTCCTCAAGTATTTATCTCGTTCGATGAACAGACTCACCACTATTTATATTTCAATGTTATCATTGTCAGAGTTGTCATACCGGGCAGTCCGGCTATTCAGGAAATGTTCGAGAAAAAATCCAAATCTCTGGAATATATATCCGACCGCTGTAAGATGTTGGGGATGCTCCGAAAGCAATACACAAAAGAAGCGACTGTCTTCCGTGTAAAAATGTCCAACTCCAATTTTTTACGGCTCGACCATTCTATCGATCTTTATAAAGCAAGAGCATTTCTTGTAGGAGAACTCACAAATATTTGCGGAGAATTCCGCGATTATAACGGAGGGATGATCTCCAAACAAAATGAGCTGCTTTGCAGAGTGAGAGAATTGCTTGTCAATGATTCGGTGCGATACAACGAACTGTTGCTGGAAAATTTTTTCTACTCTTTACATCCCGTTATTATGCGATCCGTTCTTGAGGCAGCCGCTTTAGAAAAACTTTTTAAAATGATGCTCAATATCGTTAAAAAAGGTTTTTTTAGCGGAGAAAATTATACTGTTGAATTAGAAAGTACCGAGGATTTTATCTTTGTCATGATTGCCTCTAAAGAGGATTCACTGAAAAAAGAAATTACAAAAGGGCTCAAGAAAATGCCGAGAGAGTCCGCCACCATAGCCGGTTCTTATTTGGTGGTGTATGAAGTATCCTGCATAGGATATATCTACCGCTCTTCAGATCCCCAATCGCGGGAAATGTTTTGTAAAATCATCACACAAACCCTTCATGATTGGGAAGAGATATAACGGAACATGCGCGTTAATCTAAAAATAACAAAACGTGTTTAAACATGTGTATCGGCACTAATTATAAGGTGCGAAGCACCTATACATAAAAGCCCGGGGTGAAACCCCGGGTAAAAGTAAAAAAAAATTTCGGTCTGTAGGACCGGCATATAACCTAAATTTGGCTCGCCAAATTTGATAATATATCAAAATTTATCTATCTAATAATTTTTTATTATAAAAAATAAGTTCTTAATTTTTAGATAGATAAAAAATATCTATGCTAAA
>Ga0206889_1041_pt1 | contig 24838 bp, 19 predicted proteins | sample Alteio_BWOrgHeat_57_FD_153245 | JGI IMG/M metagenome (GOLD analysis project Ga0206889, IMG submission 153245) | Enriched cells from forest soil in Barre Woods Harvard Forest LTER site, Petersham, Massachusetts, United States - Alteio_BWOrgHeat_Nextera5 ... | reverse complement strand
GTTGATTATGATGTGCGTGTGCATACACCATATAGCAGTTACGAAGAGTTTGATTTTAAAGTTCCGGTAGGTACAACAGGTGATTGTTATGATCGCTTCTTAGTAAGAGAAGAAGAAATGTGGCAGAGCTTAAGCATCATCAACCAGGCATATAAAAAAGTAAAAGAATTTAAAGGCAAGGATGCAGAAGTGTTTCACGCGGATGCGCCTGCTTATTATCTTCCTGAAAAGAAAGATGTTTATACCAAGATGGAAGCATTGATCTATCACTTTAAAATTGTGATGGGTGAAACAGAAATTCCTGCGGGCGAATTATATAGTGCAGTAGAAGGTGCAAATGGTGAGTTAGGTTTTTATCTGATCAGTGATGGAGGAAGAACACCGTATCGCTTGCATTTCCGCAGACCATGTTTTATTTATTACCAGGCTTATCCCGAATTGGTACAAGGTGGTATGTTGAGTGACGCGGTGATCACCATGAGTAGTTTGAATTTAATTGCAGGAGAATTAGACGCATAAAGAATTGATATGATTACATTTTCACAGGAAAAGTTGAACAAGGTTAGCGAGATCATTGCTCGTTATCCGCAAGGCAAACAAAAAAGCGCCTTGTTACCTGTATTGCATTTGGCACAGGAAGAATTTGGCGGCTGGTTGGATGTGCCGGTGATGGATTATGTGGCTTCTTTATTAAGTATAGAACCGATCGAAGTATATGAAGTAGCAACATTCTACAGCATGTACAACATGAAACCGGTTGGTAAATATTTATTTGAAGTTTGTCAAACGGGTCCTTGTATGTTGAATGGCAGCGATAATATCATCGACTATATCAAAGAAAAACTGAACATCAAAGTTGGTGAAACAACTACCGATGGGATGTTCACCTTGAAAACGGTAGAATGTTTAGGTGCCTGCGGTTATGCGCCGATGATGCAGTTGGGTAAATTTTACAGGGAGCATCTTACTAAAGAAAAGGTAGATGCGATTATTGAAGAATGTAGAGCAAAAGCGAATTAATTGATATCCATATAAACGAATAATGGGAAGAAAATTATTATTAGATAAAGTACATGTAGAAGGCATTCGCACCTACGAAGTATATCGCCGTGAAGGTGGTTATCGTAGCGTGGAGAAGGCATTGAAAACATTGTCACCGGATGCAGTTACAGAAGAAGTAAAGAAAAGTGGTTTGCGAGGTCGTGGCGGTGCGGGTTTTCCCACAGGTATGAAATGGAGTTTCCTTGCAAAGCCTGAAGGTATTCCGCGTTATTTGGTGGTGAATGCAGATGAAAGTGAACCCGGAACATTTAAGGATCGCTATTTAATGGAATTCATTCCGCATTTATTGATCGAAGGAATGGTCGTGTCTTCGTTCGCGTTAGGTAGTAAGGTGAGTTATATTTATATCCGTGGTGAATATGCATGGATCGTTGATATATTGGAACAGGCGATCGCGGAAGCAAAACAAAATGGGTTCCTTGGTAAAAATATTTTAGGCAGTGGTTTTGATTGTGAGATATATGTTCAACGTGGCGCAGGTGCTTATATCTGTGGTGAAGAAACGGCATTGCTCGAATCATTAGAAGGTAAAAGAGGTAATCCAAGAATTAAGCCTCCGTTCCCGGCTATTAAAGGAGTATGGGATTGTCCGACTGTAGTGAACAATGTTGAAACAATTGCTGCAGTTGTTCCGATCATCAATGAAGGTGGTGAAGAATATGCGAAGATCGGTGTTGGAAAAAGTACGGGAACAAAATTGCTTTCTGCATGTGGCAATATCAACAAGCCGGGTATTTACGAAATTGATATGACGATCTCTGTAGAAGAGTTCATCTTCAGTAATGAATATTGTGGTGGTATACCGAACGGTAAAAAATTAAAAGCTTGTATTCCCGGCGGTTCATCGGTTCCGATCCTTCCTGCTAATCTTTTATTAAAGACGGCAAAGGGTGAAACAAGAATGATGAATTACGAAAGCTTAAGTGATGGCGGTTTTGCAACTGGCTCCATGATGGGTAGCGGTGGTTTTATTGTTTTTGATGAAGATCAATGCGTGGTTCGTCATACGATGACATTAGCTCGTTTTTATCGTCACGAAAGTTGCGGACAGTGCAGCCCTTGTCGTGAAGGAACGGGTTGGATGGAAAAAATATTAAAGAACATTGAATACGGAAAAGGAAAAATAAGTGATATAGATCTGCTGTGGGATATACAACGCAAGATTGAAGGGAATACGATTTGTCCACTTGGTGATGCAGCAGCATGGCCGGTAGCGGCAGCGATCCGCCATTTTCGTGATGAGTTTGAATGGCATGTATTGAACCCGGATGAATCGCAAAAAAGAAATTACGGATTGGCACATTATGCAGATCCGATTCATGTTCCTGTTACAGCATAGAATAAATAATTATGGCAGACGAAATAAAACCAGCAGCGCCGTCAACTTTTAAAGTAACCATTGATAACATCACTGTTGATGTTGCACCGGGAACTACTATATTGACAGCCGCTCGTAAAATTGGTGGTGATGTAACGCCGCCGGCTATGTGCTTTTACAGCAAGCTGGAAGGCAGTGGTGGTAAATGTAGAACTTGCCTGGTAGAGGTTAGCAAAGGTTCTGAAAAAGATCCTCGTCCAATGCCGAAGTTGGTTGCTTCCTGCAGAACAACAGTGATGGATGGAATGGAAGTAAAAAATATCACCAGCGATAAAGTAACCGATGCGAGAAATGGGGTGGTAGAATTCTTATTGATCAATCACCCATTGGATTGTCCTATTTGCGATCAGGCAGGAGAATGTCATTTGCAGGATCTGGGTTATGATCATGGTAAAGAAGGTACGCGTTACGAATTTGGCAGAAGAACTTTTGAGAAAGAAGATATCGGTCCTTATATTCAGTTGCACATGACACGCTGCATATTGTGTTATCGTTGTACTTATGTAGCAGATCAGTTAACCGATAAAAGAGTACATGGTATTTTAGATCGTGGGGATCATGCAGAGATATCTACTTATATATCCAAAGCAGTTGAAAATGATTTCAGCGGTAATATGATCGATGTTTGTCCGGTTGGGGCTTTGACTGATAAAACATTCCGTTTTAAAAATCGCGTTTGGTTTACAAAACCTGTTTATGCGCATAGAAAATGTGAGAACCCTGAATGCTGTGGTAAAGCAACCTTATGGTTAAGAGGTGAAGAAGTATTTAGAGTAACCGTTAGAAAAGATACCTGGGGTGAAGTGGAAAGTTATGATGGCAAACCTGGTTGGATCTGTAACACCTGCCGTTTTGATAAAAAGAAAACAAGTGATTGGGAAATAGAAGGATTGGCGAATATCAATCGTCATTCGGTTATTGCACAAGGAAAATATCCGGGCTTAGTGGTTCCACAGGAAACAATGAAAGAAGTAATGAGTGGCCAGGAACCTCATTTGTTAATGAATATTCATACAGTGAGTGGGGTGAATGATCCTTCCATTGATCTGAGTAAAATAAACGGACCGGCTCATTCGGATGATTTTAAAAAAATATAACGGAGTGATATGTTATTTATAGACTGGACAATAGTGATTGAAAAATTTGTACTAATCGCCATAGTGGTTTTTGGATCATTGGGAATTGCTATGTACAGTACATGGGCAGAGCGTAAAGTAGCGGCGATCATGCAAGACAGGCGCGGTCCAAATCGTGCGGGTCCTTTCGGATTGTTTCAGCCGTTGGCAGATGGATTGAAATTATTCATGAAAGAAGAGATCATTCCAACTTATTCTGCAGGTTTTTTATTCATCCTTGGTCCTTGTCTGGCAATGATCACAGCGATTATGACCAGTGCTGTTATTCCATGGGGTGAAACAGTTCATTTGTTTGGTCGCGATATTTCTTTACAGATAGCTGATATCAATATCGGCATCTTATATGTCTTCGGCGTAGTAAGTTTAGGTGTGTATGGAATTATGATCGGCGGATGGGCAAGTAATAATAAGTACTCATTGATGGGTGCGTTACGTGCGGCTTCGCAGATCATCAGCTATGAATTGTCGATGGGTATCGCGTTGATCGCCTTGCTGATGCTAACGGGGACGCTTAGCCTAAAAACAATGGTGAGCCAGCAAATGGATCATGTATGGAATATTGTGAAACAACCACTTGGGTTTTTGATATTTTTAGTTTGTGCATTTGCGGAATGTAACCGTACGCCGTTTGACCTGGCAGAAGCAGAAAATGAATTGGTAGCCGGTTATCATACTGAGTATTCATCCATGAAACTTGGTTTCTATTTGTTCTCTGAATACATCAATATGTTCATCAGTAGTGCGGTGATGGTGAGCTTGTTCTTTGGCGGATACGATATTCCTTTTATCAATGATGCACATTTGTTGCAGCATGTTGGGATGAATTGGATGGCAGTTATTCATATCGTGTGTTTATTGGGTAAGATCGTTTGCTTCCTGTTCTTTTTCATGTGGGTACGCTGGACGATCCCGCGTTTCCGTTATGATCAGTTAATGAATTTAGGTTGGAAGATATTGATACCATTATCGTTGGCGAATATGACGATCACCGGAGCATTGATCTTGTGGCATCAAAGTCATTAATAGAATTCTAGTTATAAATTAAACCCGCGTAGCGGATAAAAATATGGAAGCACTAACAAATAGAGTAAAACCAGTAGATAGAAGGCCGATGAGCTTCCTTGAGAAGATCTATTTGCCTGCTATCATGAAAGGTATGTCTATTACATTTGGACATATGTTCAAAAAGCGACCCACTATTAATTATCCTGAAAAAACAAGACCGTTCAGTCCTGTTTTTAGAGGCTTACAGATATTGAACCGGGATGAAGAAGGGCGTGAGAATTGTACTGCGTGCGGGTTGTGTGCGGTTGCTTGTCCGGCTGAAGCGATCACTATGGAAGGTGCTGAAAGGAAACCGGGCGAAGAACATTTATACAGAGAAGAAAAATACGCGGCTAAATACGAGATCAATATGTTGCGTTGTATCTTCTGTGGTTTGTGTGAAGAAGCTTGTCCGAAGGATGCTATTTATTTAAGTGAAACATTTGCGCCGGCGAACTATCAACGCAAAGGATTTATTTATGGTAAAGACGATCTGTTGATACCGGATCCAAAAACAGAGCCTGAAGCATATGCGAAAGCAAAAGGTAACAGGGCAAATAAAGAAACAGTAAAATAAAACGGTTAATTCGTCAAGATGAATCTTACGCAAATATTATTTTGGTTTTTAAGTGTGTTAACATTGGGTGGCGCGTTGATGGTAGTGATCAGTAAGAACCCGGTGCACAGCATTTTATTTTTGATCATTACGTTCTTTGCTATCTCCGGGCATTATGTGTTGTTGAATGCGCAGTTCTTAGCGGTGGTGAATGTCATTGTTTATGCAGGCGCTATCATGGTGTTGTTTTTGTTTGTGGTAATGTTGATGAATTTAAACGCGGAATCAGAGCCGTCAAAAAATAAATACTTATTGTATATCGGTACCATTGCCGGATCAAGTTTGTTACTGGTATTGGTAGCTGCTTTAAAGAAAAGCAATGACATCACACAGGCAATACAATTAAAGGATGGTGATATAGGATTGATCAAGAACCTGGGTGCCGTATTGTTCACTAATTATGTTTTCCCTTTTGAAATAAGCAGTGTGTTGTTCTTGAGTGCCATGATCGGTGCTGTTATCATCGCAAAAAAAGAAACCAGTATTTAATCTATTTGTATGCCGATATCTTATTACATATTTCTTGCTACAGCATTGTTCACCATAGGCGTGATCGGTGTGTTGGTACGTCGTAATGCCATTATTATTTTTATGTGTGTAGAGTTGATGTTGAATGCAGCTAACTTATTATTAGTAGCATTTTCTAAAATGCATAACCTAAAGTTAGGGGCGTATTATCCCATGCGTGCAGCAGATGCGCAGGTGTTTGTATTTTTTATAATGGTGGTGGCTGCCGCAGAGGTTAGCGTTGGTTTGGCGATCATTGTAATGATGTATAGGAACACACATTCAGTAGATGTGAACTTTTTGAACAGATTAAAAAATTAATCCTGATTTAACCCGGGATGACTTCCAACATATGAATTTTATTTATTTAGTACCATTACTGCCCTTGCTGGGTTTTTTGATCAACGGGCTTTTCAGAAAGTCATTGAGTAAATCAATGTCCGGCATTATAGGAAGTGGCGTTATACTGGCTTCTTTTGTTATTAGTTTGATCGCTTTCTTCGATGTAAAGTCCGGACAAACCGGTGTGTTCACTTATTTCTCTTTTATTAATACTGCTGCACTTCATGTAAACTTTGCTTTCCAGGTAGATCAGCTGTCTTCTATATTTTTATTGATAATTACCGGAGTTGGGTTTCTGATACATCTTTATTCAACTGCTTATATGCATGATGAAGATGACAAGGATTTTGCAAAATATTTCGCTTATCTGAATCTTTTTGTATTCTCAATGTTGTTATTGGTACTCGGTGCTAACTACGTGATCATGTTCATTGGTTGGGAAGGTGTTGGCTTATGTTCTTATTTATTGATCGGTTATTGGTTCAAGAATAATAATTATACCAACGCGGCCAATAAGGCTTTTATCATGAACCGCATTGGTGATCTTGGGTTCTTGTTAGCATTGTTCTGGTTATTGCAAAAATTGGGTACGGTTGATTATCATTATGTATTCGCGAATGTTTCTAAACTTTCTGCAAAAGATATTTCAGGTATTACATTATTATTGTTTGTTGGTGCAACAGGTAAAAGTGCGCAGATACCATTATATACCTGGTTACCCGATGCGATGGCCGGTCCTACTCCGGTGAGTGCGTTGATCCATGCTGCAACGATGGTTACTGCGGGTGTATACATGATCGTACGTAGTAATGTATTGTATTCATTAGCGCCTTGCACAAGAGAATTGATTGCTGTTATCGGACTGGCTACCATATTGCTTTCTGCAAGTATTGCCCTCTTCCAAAACGATATTAAAAAAGTATTGGCTTACTCTACCGTTAGTCAGTTAGGATATATGTTCCTCGCATTGGGTGTTGGCGCATACAGCAGTGGTGTTTTTCATGTGATGACACATGCATTCTTTAAAGCATTGTTGTTCTTAGGTGCGGGTAGTGTTATCCATGCAATGGGTGGTGAGCAAGACATTACTAAGATGGGTGGATTAAGAAAAAAGATACCGGTCACTTATTTCACTTTCTTATTAGGAGTGTTGGCAATTGCCGGTTTCCCTTTCACATCCGGGTTTGTTTCTAAAGATGAAATTTTAATAAATACTTATTATCATAATAAATTCTATTTCTATTTAGCTTCTATCGGTGCAATCATGACGGCATTTTATATGTTCCGTTTGTTGTTCCTTGTTTTCTTCGGTTCATTCCGCGGAACACACGACCAGGAACATCATCTGCATGAATCACCCAAAGCGATGACGATACCATTAATGGTGTTGGCGGTGTTAAGCGTTGTTGGAGGTTGGATACAATTGCCTTCTATTTATGGTGGTCATCCATTTTTTAGCGATTTTTTAAGTCCGGTTGTAAAAACAGTAGAACAAGCCGATCCGAATATTTCTATGGTTGAATGGACATTGCTTGGTTGTACGGTAGTAATGTTGGCCATTGTTTATTTCTTTACGAAGAAAAATTATGCGGTTGACAAATTTGATGGCGAATACAAAGGCTTCAAAAAAGTATTGGCAGACAAATGGTATATCGATGAATTATACGATGCGGTTATTGTTCGTCCGTTGAAAAAGATATCAGCATTTTTGAATAATGTGGTAGAGAAAAGCGGTATTGATGGATTTATCAATGGCATCGGCAAAGGCGTTAATTACGGAAGTCGCCAGGTTCGCTTATTGCAAAGCGGACAAGTGGGTAATTACGTATTGCTGATGGTAATTGGTATGCTGGCTTTATTTATTATTAAATTGTTTTTCTAAACTAATTGCAGATGTTTGGTGGTAATGTAACATTTCCTCATTTATTGATCTTCTTTCCGCTATTGGCCGGATTGGCAACTTTCTTTATAAAAAAAGAATCAGCTGCCAAAGCATGGGCACTCGGCGCTTCTTTGGTTACGTTGGCGATCTCATTGGCAAGTATCTGCTATGCGAACGATGCTTTACTAAGCGGCAACAGCTTTAGTTACGAATGGCTTAGATATTTAGGAAGCAGTTTCGCGGTTGGGTTTGATGGGGCAGGAAGAGTATTGACATTATTAACCGCGGTTTCTTTTCCGCTTATTTTTATTGCTACTTATAGAAGCTCATATAAGAATGCAAATGTGTTCTTTGCACTGATGTTGTTGGCACAGGCCGGATTAATGGGTGTTTTCCTTGCGTCCGATGCATTGATATTTTATTTCTTCTGGGAACTGGCATTGATACCTGTCTATTTTTTATGTAGTTACTGGGGCGGTGAAAAAAGGATACAGGCTACATTCAAATTCTTCATTTATACATTTACGGGTTCGTTATTAATGTTGGTAGGTATTATATATGTGTACCTGCAAACAGCGCATACCGATTTTGCGCCACATAGTTTTTCATTGAATGCTTTTTACAGTTCGGGATTGCTTTCGCCTCATCAACAGAGCTGGTTGTTTTGGTTATTTTTTATCGCCTTCGCAATCAAGATGCCGATCTTCCCTTTTCATACCTGGCAGCCGGATGCATATGAACAATCGCCCACTGCCGTAACGATGGTGTTGAGCGGTATCATGGTGAAGATGGGTTTATATGCGGTCATACGTTGGTTGTTGCCGATCTTCCCGCTGGCAGTTATAAAGTTTGATCATGTGGTGATCGTTCTTTCTATCATCGGCATCATATACGCCAGTTTGATAGCCATGAAACAGGATGACCTGAAAAGATTGGTGGCTTATTCTTCCATCGCGCATATCGGATTAATGAATGCTGCTTTATTTGCAGCAAAACCAATTGGAGTAGAAGGGGTGATGCTGCAAATGTTCAATCATGGTATCAATATCATCGGACTTTGGATCGTGATAGAATTGATGGAAAAGCAATTGGGCATCCGTAAGATATCACAGTTGGGAGGTGTTGCGCAAAAAGCACCGGTGCTTACGATCATGTTGGTGATCATTGCATTTGCGAATATAGGACTGCCATTGACCAATGCATTTATCGGGGAGTTCATGATGTTTGCCGGCTTGTTCCAATACAATGCATGGTATGCTTCCATTGCTGCAATTGGAATTATATTGGCGGCAGTGTACACGCTGAGCATGATACAAAAAGTTTTTTATGGCGAGACGAATACCATCACGGCAACGGTGAAAGATATTTCATTGAATGAAAAACTGGCATTGGGTTTAATAGTAGTATTGATCTTTATTGGTGGTATATATCCGCAGCCAATGCTGGATCTGGGAAAAGAAACGGTGAAGGCGATCGTAACATTGTACAAGTAATTATAAATAATAAATTCCGTTAAGAGCGGACGCGAATATGAATTCAATAATATTAACAGCAGTTTGGGGTATTGTAATGATGTTTGGAGGTGCTTTTATTAAAAGTAAAACAACCCCGAAGTATCTTGCTATTGCAGGATTGCTTTTTATATTGGTAGCGAATTGTGTTGAATTGATAAGCAAGGAATCCTGGTTTGATATTGATGTTAAGGACATGTTGCATTTTACCAGTTTCAGCCTGGTGTTCATGACCGTTGTGTTGGTCTGCACACTTTTATATTTTTTATTGAATGGAAGGGATTTTGAAAAAGTAGGGACGAATGTATCTGAATATTTTGCTTTGATATTTTTTGTGTTATGCGGTGTTTCATTGGCAGCCACTTTTAATTCGTTGCTTACGTTATTCCTCGGGATCGAGATCATGTCTATTCCCCTGTACATACTAACGGGTAGCGATAAGCGAAATTTGAAGAGCAATGAAGCGGCCTTGAAATATTTTTTAATGGGGGCTTTTTCTACCGGTATCATGTTGATGGGTATCGCCTTTGTATATGGCGCCAATGCCAATGAAGCTTCTTTCTATATTAATAATATTAATTTAGGTGTAGGAAATATGTCGCCGATGATGGCAATCGGACTGGTATTCTTAATGATCTCCATGTCTTTCAAAGTATCTGCTGCTCCTTTTCATTTCTGGACACCTGATGTATATGATGGTGCACCAACTGTTTTCACTTCGTTTATGGCAACGATCGTAAAAGTTGCCGGCTTCATCGCATTTATCCGTTTGTTTGAAAATGCTTTTGGTAAAGTACAGGCACAATGGCAAACGTTGATCGTAGTGATCACCGCCGCTACACTATTGATCGGTAATCTTACCGCGGTGTTTCAGCAAAGTGTTAAACGGATGCTGGCTTATTCCAGTATCGCGCAGGCGGGTTTTATGTTATTGGCCTTATTTGCATTGAACGATCAGGCAAAAGAAGGGATTGTGTTATATGCCGCAGCTTATAGTTTAGCAACCATCGGCCTTTTTGCGATCCTTATTAAGATGAGTGATTATACCATTGATGGGTTCAATGGATTGGCAAAACAACAACCGTTATTAGCGGTAACTGCAGCTATCTTCCTTCTTTCTTTAACGGGTGTTCCGTTGACGGCCGGGTTCCAGGCTAAATTTTATATGCTCATCGCGGCAGTTGGTACCGGTCATCGTATCTGGCTGGTGATATTGGCTGTTCTCTGCGCAGCAATCAGTGCTTATTATTATTTTAAGATCATACAGGCAATGTTCTTCAAAGAGCCGAATGAAGGCAGCACGCAAACCTGGGATATTACTCCGGCTTTTAAAGCATTATTGGTTATTACCGCGGCACTTATCATCCTGCTCGGCGTTTATCCGAGCCTGCTTACCGAGTGGTTGCATTATTAACTTCAATTCCTTTTCGCTGTCAGTTTTTGGATGCCTAACTTTAGGTAGAATTTATTTGTATGAATACCGGCGACTCCATCTCCTTATCGTTTCGAACCATTAAAGGCAACAGGCTTCGTACATCCATTACCGTTATTATCATCGGGTTGGGGATCATGGCATTGATCGGCATCGTAACGGCTATCCAGGCGGTGAATGTCAGTCTTACGCAAAGTTTTTCTACCATGGGCGCCAATGCGTTCAGCATTCGCTATAAAGAAAGGATCGTTCAATTCGGAGGCAAGCGCGGAGCCACTACCGTAACTACCAGGAGTTTATTGAAAGCAAGGATCTCCAGTGAAGGGAAACTCATCACTTATGATGAAGCAAGGTTATTTAAACAACGTTATACTTTTCCGGCAAGGGTTTCCATTGCATTGCAGGGACCCAATAATATCGTGGTGAATAATGAATTTAAAAAAACCAATCCCGATGTGCATATTATTGGGGGCGATGAAAATTATTTAGATATCAATGGCTATGAACTCGCGGCTGGCCGGGGTTTTAACCAGTCGGATGTGGAATCGGGTGCCAGTGTGTGTGTGTTGGGATATTCGGTGGCGCAAAAAATATATGGTGATGCAGTGCAACGCGCGATTGATAAGATGATCACCGTTGCCAATATAAAATACCGCGTGATCGGTGTTTTGCAGATCAAGGGTTCCAATGCTTTTTTGAATGCGGATAAAATAGTGATCACTTCTTATAACAATATCCGCAGTGTATTTGGGGTCAACGATTACTCCTATAATATAGCGGTGATGGTAAACAATTTCAATATGATGGATGCCGCGGTAGGGGAAGCTACCGGAACTTTTCGTGCGATCCGTAAACTGGGCATTAAAGATGCCGACAATTTTTATATTGATAAGAGCGATAGCATTGCCGCTACGCTGATAACCAATCTTGGCTTTTTACAATACGCCACACTGGCCATTGCATTGATCACGTTGATCGGTGCCGCCATTGGGTTGATGAATATCATGTTAGTGGCAGTGGGTGAACGTACCAAAGAGATCGGCTTGATAAAAGCGATCGGTGGTAAATCGGCCGATATCCGTGCCCAGTTCTTATGGGAATCAATTTTAATAAGCCTGATGGGGGCCGTGGTTGGTATATTGGCGGGTATCTTATTGGGTAATGTTGTGGCAGCCCTCGTAAAAACAAGCTTTATTATTCCCTGGGCCTGGGTCATAATCGGTGTGATCGTTTGTTCATTGGTAGGACTGCTGGCAGGCTCTTATCCTGCATATAAAGCGGCCAAATTAGACCCTATCGTAGCTTTAAGATATGAATAGCGGCACCTGCTTATCAGTCTATTGGTACGGTAGACTACAAATATGTTTTTTTTGTTAAATATTATGCAAATGTTATGGATTTTGCATCTCTAAAAAAACTACCAAAAAATAGCGGTGGGTGGTTGTTCCATTCGTTTTTTCATTAACTTGTGCGCTCACAAAAAACACTGCATTGCTACACCTCGATTGTTTTAAAAACTTTTTTAAGTAGCATTGTAAGATCAAAATTAAATCAACAGAAATTAATAATTAATCAAAAATTGATCGTCATGGCGGAATTAACAGCAACTTCAGTTCAAGTAAAAAAATCCAATAACGTGATCGCATGGCTGGCCCCGTTATTATGTCTTATCCTGGGCTACCTCATCTGGCGCTTTTTCATAGGAGCGGATAGTCATTTTACCACTCCGGATCCATCCGGTGGTTTCTGGCCTGACCAACAAGGTGCTACCAGTAACTTATATAAAATGTATGAAGGCGGTATCCTTGTACCACTATTGATCGGATGTCTTTTAATGGTAATCACTTTTACTATAGAAAGATTATTGACCGTGTTAAAAGCAAGTGGTACCGGTTCTAATGCAGATTTTATCCGTAAGATACAATACCAGTTAGCGAACAAAGATGTAGAAGGTGCGTTGGCAGCCTGTGATAAACAACAGGGGTCTGTTGGTAATGTTATGAAAGCCGGACTTCGTAAGTATAAAGAAATGATCTCCGTAACAGAATTATCTACCGAACAAAAAGTAATGGCTATTCAAAAAGAAGTGGAAGAAGCTACTTCGTTGGAATTACCGATGCTGGAAAAGAACCTGGTGTTCCTTTCAACGATCGCTTCTGTAGCAACCTTGTTTGGGTTGTTGGGAACGGTTACCGGTATGATCATTGCGTTTGGTAAACTGGGTAATTCTGCCGGTGCAGATGCTGCAAGAGGTTTATCACAAGGTATCTCCGAAGCATTGTATAATACGGCGTTAGGTATCGGTACGTCGGCCCTTGCGATCGTAATGTACAATGTATTCACTACCAAGATCGATTCGATCACTTATGGTATTGATGAATCAGGATTTACCTTAACACAAAGTTTTGCATCACTGTACAAATAAGCCGGTATAGTGTATGGAAATGGATGCGCATTGCATCTCAATAGTATCATTCTTAAATAAACAAAAATGTCAAGAGGCAAAATAAAAAGGAAAGGCACGTCGATCGATATGACGGCGATGTGTGATGTGGCCTTTCTTTTGCTGTCGTTCTTTATATTAACGGCCAAGTTCAAGCCGGCCGAAGCGGTTCCTATTTCTATACCAAGCTCTGTTGCTTCTACGGCTGCCTTATTGAACACAGATGCTTTTATCGTATCTGTTGATCATGATGGAAAAGCGTACCTGGAATTAAGTGATAAAGGAATAAGAGAAAAAGTATTGGACGGGATGCAACAGTTAAAAGGAATAAAATTTCCTGCAGATGTGCAGGATAAATTCCTTGCTTCTGAAATGGTACCTGTATCATTGGATGCTTTACCCGGATACCTGCAATTGACTCCCGACCAGATCAAAAAAGCGACTTTTTCAGGAGTTCCTTTGGATTCAACCGGCGGAGAATTAAAAGATTGGGTACAGGCGGCATTGTTTGGGTATGGAGCTGCCAGCACTGATATTCACTTTATTATTAAAGGGGATAACGATGCAAAATATCCAAAGATCGACAATGTATTGGTTGCGTTCAAGAAGAACCAGATATTCCGTTTCCAGTTACTGACGAGTCCTCATGACGCGCCGGAAGGAAGCGAATTATATAAACAAATTTTGAGTGGCGTTAAACAGGATAATTGATCCTGCATTAAATAATTAAAAACATTTTGCAATGGCAGAATTAGATACTTCGTCGGGCGGTGGCCATAAAAAGGGCTCCGGTGTTAAGAAGGCAAAAAAATTATCTACCCGTGTGGATCTTACACCAATGGTGGATCTTGGATTTCTGCTCATTACGTTCTTTATTTTCACTACAACGTTGAGTCAGCCAAGTACCATGAAGCTGAACATGCCAAAGGATGATGTTGATCCCAAAGATCTTACACCTATTAAAGAAAGCGGTGCCTTAACTATATTGATGGGAAAAAATGACCAGGTGTATTATTACCTGGGGATCGATCCCAATAAATTACAATCGTCTTCTTATAGCAAGATCAGGGATGTTATTCTTACCAAGAAAAAATCAACACCACCGGATGATCTTTTTATTACGATCAAACCCGATGAAGATGCTACCTATGAGAATGCGGTAGCGATGTTGGATGAAATGAAGATCGATGCGATCGATCATTATGCACTGGATAAACCCAGCGATGCAGAAATGAAAGATGTACATGCTACAGAACAGGCGAACGGAATAAAATAAAATTTTGAAAAAGCACTGCTTTTTCAGCTGAATAAAAAATAGGAAGATGGATGCAAATAAAATATTAACCGCGGATGTACTCGACATCATCTTTGAAGGAAAGAACAAAGAATATGGCGCGTATAATTTGCGTAAGACATATAATAAACGGTTAACCATTGCAATAGTGATAACCGTTACTACTATTGCGTTGATCTTGTTGATCAACTTTTTGGCGAATGCATTCACTAAAGTAGATACCACGGCGCTGGTAATAACGGATGTATCGCTAAGCCAGGCAAAAAAAGAACCTCCTCCACCGCCACCACCCAAAGCGGTATTGCCACCACCACCACCTGCAGTAGCAACGGTGAAGTTTACACCACCGGTAATTAAAAAAGATAACGAGGTTCCGCCTGATACCAAACCACCGGTTGTTAAAGACAATGTGGCTATATCAAATGTTACCAATGATATTCCTCCAACAAAAGATGCAGGGGTGATAACCCCGCCGGTAACTCCTCCGGGTACCAATGTGGTAGAAACGCCAACGGATGATAATACGGTTTTCACAAAGGTTGAAATAGAAGCGGCAACACCTTCCAATTGGTCGAGTTACTTGCAGAAGAATTTCAATACGGATGTAGCCGCTGAGAACAATGCTCCTCCGGGAACATATAGAGTGCTGGTGAAGTTTATTGTTAGTAAAGATGGTTCTGTTAGTGATGTGCAGGCTGTTAGTAATTTTGGTTATGGAATGGAAGAAGAAGCAGTTAGGGTAGTTAAAAACGGACCAAAATGGAAGCCGGCCCAGCAAAACGGACATAGTGTGAATGCTTATAGAGTACAACCTATCCTTTTCCAGGTAGAAGAATAAAATTTTAAATTTATAAATATTGATCCCTCTTCATTTTATGGAGAGGGATTTTTGTTTATGGCTCCTTGGTATCTTTGCAGCATGTCGCTTAAACTTTCAGGATGGGATGATACAATTGTTGCATTGGCAACCGCACCGGGTATAGCTGCTATTGGTGTATTGCGGTTGAGTGGAAATAAAGCGATCGATATTGCCAACAGTTTATTTCCTTCCAAAGATCTCCATCAACAATCCACCCATACACTGCATGTAGGATTCATACGTGAAGATGGTAAGGACATTGATGAAGTGGTGATCGCTCTTTTTAAAGATCCTAAAAGTTATACCGGTGAAGATGTAGTAGAGATAAGTTGTCATGGTTCACCCTATGTTCAGCAACAGGTATTGCAGGCTTGTATCCGCAAAGGAGCAAGACTGGCAAAGCCGGGCGAATTTACACAACGTGCTTTTTTAAATGGCAAGCTGGATCTTACACAGGCAGAAGCAGTAGCGGATCTTATTTCAAGCAACACGTCCGCATCGCAAAAAGCAGCCTTGCATAATATACGCGGAGGGTTTTCCCATACATTAAAAGAATTGCGGGAGAATATTATCCAGTTCTCGGCATTGATAGAACTTGAACTGGATTTTAGTGAAGAAGATGTAGAGTTTGCGAACCGTGATAAATTTTATGAACTGATCTTATCTGCCGAAAAAACAACACAGGATCTTTTATTGTCCTTTAAGTTAGGCAATGCCATCCGGCAGGGAGTAAGTGTTGCTATAATCGGGGATCCCAATGCAGGTAAATCAACCTTGCTCAATACTTTATTGAATGAGAACCGTGCTATCGTAAGTGATATCCCGGGAACTACCAGGGATACGATCGAAGAACTGATCAATATCAATGGCATCTTATTCAGGTTAATAGATACGGCAGGTATAAGAGATAACAGTACAGATACGATCGAAAATATCGGTGTAGAAAAAAGCCTGGAGAAAAGACGCTCTGCAGATCTTGTACTGTATATATATGACGTTAACGAATACACGAAAAAATGATCTGCAAAAAACAGTGGCTGCATTTGAGAAAGAAAATATCCGTTTTATATTAGTGGGAAATAAAAAAGATATTGGCGGCAAAGCGACGGAAGCAAAATTCGATGGGATCCATTCTTTATTCATCGCGGCTAAAAAAGGAGATGGAATAGCTGAATTAAAAGAAACCCTTTTTCATACCATTGTTCAACAAGAACTTTCATCGGAAGATACGATTGTTACCAATAGTCGTCATTATGATGCATTGCAGCAAATAGAAAGATCTTTACTCTCCATCAAAGAAGGCCTAGATAAAAAAATATCCGGCGATCTGTTAGTCCCCGATATCCATCAGTGCCTGCATTATCTTTCCGAGATCACCGGTGATATTAGTAATGAAACGGTACTGGATTATATATTCAGTAAGTTTTGTATCGGAAAATAATTGCGAAAATTTCGGTTATACTGAAGTGTAATTAGTCCGTCTAATAAAAAATAATAAAGTTTTTTTATTGGAATTTTCTTGTGTAAAACATTGGTTTCAAATACTGTATTTATATTTTATAATTCATGTTATGGTCACCTATTATTTTAGGTGAAAGATTAATATCCTTTCCCCTGTATATTTGTAAGGTAGCCAATACTTTCTGCTATCTTTTGGTTGCCTTTTTCTTCAACATCAACCAAAAAATCAGTATGAAGCGCTTAGCAATTTTCAGCGGCCTCTTCCTTTTATTATTTAATGCAACTGCACAGGTTAATATTGGTGCTAATGTTGTCCCCAATGCAAATGCTGTATTAGAATTAACATCTGGTGGTAATAAAGGTTTTTTATTGCCACGTGTAAATTTAACCAGTACAACAAATCCTGCACCGCTTAGTGCACATGTGGCGGGTATGCTAATATATAATTTAACGGCAGCAGGTTCGGGAGATAGTGCAGTTGTACCGGGTATGTATATTAATGACGGAACAAAATGGCAATTGCTTTTTGCTTCTTCCCATGCCGCTGTTATTGATTCACTGAGTTGTAATTCGGGTAATACTGCACTCGGTACTTACCAAACAGGGATCGCCTGTACCAATGCCAACACGAAAGATGTAACTGTTGCGGTAACAGGGCTTGGGGCGTATAGTATAAGTACTGATACATTAAACGGCGTTAGTTTCACAACATCCGGTTCTTTTGTCAATCCCGGAGCAGCAACTGTTTTACTAACGGCTACGGGCACTCCATTGGTATCAGGCACTTTTACCTACACTGTTAACTATGGTACTTATTCCTGTAGTTTTGATATAACCTATACTTCTGCTGCAAATTTTAACTGCTCAGGATATACCCTTGTACAAAATCCAACAGGTACACTAACAGCGGGTACCACTTATACCGGCAGTTACAGCATACCTTATACTGCAGGTAACGGAATTGCTTATGCAAGTACCATAGAAACAATAGACGGACTTACACTAACACGGCAGGCTGGTACTTATGCAGCCGGCGGTGGTAGCGTTGTATATACCCTGTCGGGTACTTATGCCAATCCCAATAACGGGAATATAAGCTTTCCCATACCTGAATGTACCAATGCTGTTTTTGGTTCCCCGGATGCTATAAGGGATGCGCTGGCAAAAGCTGTAGCGGCGCTGGGGAATCCGGCACTCTTAACGGTTTATGATTCCGCTGCTGCAAATGATTGGATACAAGTTAGCGTTGGTGAATATGATACTGTTATGAATAATCTGCAGGGAATAATTCGTTGTGGCGCACCGGATTCTATAATGTCTATATTTTATCCAAATCCGGTCACTGGTCTTGGTGGGCCTACCTATTTTCTTCTGCAAGGTTCTATGACAGCAAGTGTATGTACAGCAACTGATATTCCTGTTCCGGCCTCAAGTTATATTATTGGGGTTCGCATGATAAATGACGACGGGCAGGATGCTCATCGTACAGTTTCTTCAGAAACGCGTACAGGAGCCCAGGTAGAACTGGGGCAAACCGATTCATTAGGATATGCCAGGATCAATAATGTTCTTCCTACTTCAAATTTGGCAACAGGCGCAGGCCAGTGGTTTTATTATATATGTAAAAGGCCAACCGGAACATCTTCACCAGGCGGCCCTACTCATATGGGTTTTTATGGAGGGAATAGCGGTGTGGAACCTTGGTTTGCTGCACGTTCGATAGGTGGAGGCCCAAGATCACTCCATGTTTCTTCTATTTCTCAAAGCACACTTGAAACTGCCCACGATAATATTCAATTACTGTTCCAGGGCATAACAACGACTGTTAAGCAGTGGTAAGTTAGGAATGATTAAAAATATTTGATTCTTCTACCGTTCCTAATTTCGATAGAACTCGCTCGAAATGCGTGAGGGTAAAGTCTGTAGTGGAAAGTAATATTTGTATATAGTTAATTGATAATCAGTCGGCATATAGCAATGATATCATCTCTAAACAACTTTCATACTTTCTGTTTCATAAATAAAATAGAAAAGTGGCGCAGCTCTATAGGTATTTAATAATTTGTATATTTGTTTTCTGTCATTTGATGATGATCATTGATAATTCTGCTCATGAAAAAATTTTACCTGTCTGTTGGATTTGGGCTTTGCTTATTTTCAATTTTCTTCTTTACTGCATTTCGCGCCAAGGCTCAAATGCGTGAGGTATATCTGGACAGTAATGCCAATAATTCGATAAACAGGATCAGTTTTTATTCTCCTTCTCAGGGTTTTGTAGGGTTTACCAATTGGATCGGCTTTACCACTGACAGTGGAAAAACCTTTGTTCAAAAACCGATAACAAATTCAAACGTTAATTACAACGGCAACTTTGTTAATATCACATTCGGCTTTCAAATACTTGGAGTAAAAGCATTCAATGCAGATACGTTGATCGCCTATGGTGATTATGGACTCGTACCTTCCATACTATATTCAATTGATGGAGGTAATACCTTTACACTTGTCTATTGGTCCCAATACAATCCATTGCAACTCTTTACCGGAATAACCGACATGGTCTTTCCTCAAAATGACAATATCGGTTATGCGATAGATGCCGACCGGGTATTAAAAACTACCAATAAAGGACTTAGCTGGACGATGATCCGCAATGATCCATCAAGCTTTTTCGATTTTTTAGAAGCCATTGATGATAATAACGTTATTGCATGTAGCAGGGGACATGCAACAGATGCAGCAGCTAAAATATTAAAGACAACGAATGGAGGAGTCGGCTGGGTGTCTTTATCATTGCCTTCTAATATCAATATGTTGTACTACGCCACTTTCTTAACATCTGCCAAAGGATTGATTAGTGCAGGAGATGAGTATGTTAACGATGGTCGAACCTATTACACTACAGATGCTGGTAATACGTGGGTACAAAAAAATGATCCTGCTGTTACTCCTTTTGAAACAAGCAAAATGCATTTCATAAATGATAGTACAGGATATGCACTCGCAGGTTTGTTTGGGGTATCTAAAACTACTGATTCGGGTAGAATATGGGAGCCTTTGGCCGGCGATGTTAACTATAGTTATCTTGGTTATGGGTTTAACGATCTTTTTTTTCAAAGCAACAATCAATTCTGGACAGGTGGCGACCATGGCTTTCTGGAGCTAACATCAAACGGTGGTGGAGTGCCTTTGCCAAAGGCTTTTTTTCGTATCGACACGACCGGCCTTTATACAACCAATACTGTAAATCTTATTAATTATTCAAGGACAGGATATCAATACAAATGGTACAGGAACAATGTATTGTTTGCTACAGGTTATAACGCTTCTTATTTGCACAACATTAATAATGCAGGCGATACGATCCAACTGGTTACAATAAATGGTGTAAATACGGATACGGCAACTCAGCGACAATATTTTTATGTACCGCCACCACCGCCACCGCCGGGTCCTCCAACAATTTATTCATTGAATACTTACCAGGCTTTCAATGGCACAACATTAACTATTACCGGAACCAATTTTACTAATGTAACTGCTGTTAGTTTTGGTGGAACTCCTGCCACTTCGTTTGCCGTTACATCTCCTACCACTATCCTTGCTGTATTAGGGGCAGGTTCAACGGGGAATGTTACTGTTACTACACTTTATGGAACAGCGACGAGTACGTTTACATTTATCGCAACTTCTACTACGTTGACTTCTTTCAGTCCAACTTCGGGTGGACCTGGAACGATCGTTACACTTAACGGAAGAGAATTTGCTTTCCCTATAACCAGTGTACAATTCGGTGGAGTTGCAGTAACAACATTACCGCCCTGGACAAATCCAAATACAATTAGTGTTGCCGTTGGAAGTGGAGCTTCCGGAGATGTGTCTATCACTACTCCCAACGGTACATCAGCACTTCCCGGTTTTACGTTCATACCCCCACCTGTTCTAAAAAGTTTTGCTCCAACTGCTGCTGATTCGGGGCAGTTAGTAACCATTATCGGAACAAATCTTGCTACAACATCTGCGGTTAGTTTTGGAAATTTTCCGGCGAAATCATTTACTGTTATTAATGATACAATGATCACGGCAGTAGTAGGGGTGGCTGCTAATGGTTATCTAAAAGTTACTACCTCGCCATTAGGTATTGATAGTTTACCCGGCTTCATTTATACTACACCTGTGATCAATTCTTTTTCTCCTTCAACAGGAGGCCAGGGAATGCTCATTAATATTAATGGAAAAAATTTAACGGGGGTTACAGTTGTTAGTTTTGGTGGAACAGCGGCAAGTAGTTTTGTAGTTAATAATGATAGCAGTATAACAGCAACGATAGCAAGTGGAGCGAGTGGTGATGTATTGGTTGTATCCCCACACGGATTTACTGCAAGCCATGGATTCTTATATAACAGTACCAGTCCTGTCATCGGTTCATTTAGTCCAACTTCCGGCCCGGTGGGTACTACGGTTACAATATCCGGTGCTAACTTCAATGCTGTTGCTGCGAATGATATTGTATATTTTGGATCGGTAAAAGCAACAGTAATTTCGGCGACATCAAATACCATTGTGGTTACAGCACCTGCCGGTACAACTTTTCAACCAATAAGTGTTACTGCCAATAACTTAACTACTTATTTCGGCAAGCCGTTTATCTTAACATTTACACCGGGAGATATTATAACTTCAAGTTTTACAGGAATGATAAAATTTCCGTTAGGTAGTAAGCCCAGTGGCCTCTGCATGGGTGATTTTGATGGAGATGGAAGATCAGATCTCGCTGTTAAGCTTACCAATAGTGTAGGGGTCTTTAAAAATATCAGCGTGAATGGAGGTATTAATTTTTCCCCTAAAATCAGCTTGCCAATGCAGAAAAGTGTTGGTGGAAATATTGTAGTAGCGGATATAAATGGAGATGGGCTGCTTGATATAGTAGGGTCTGACAGTACCGGGATAGTAGTGTTAAAAAATATAAGCACTACTCCTGGAACAATTGTTTTTGCACCGGAACAGGTTATCCCAGTCTCTACTTACCATACAATTTATAAATTGGCATTTGGCGATTTTAACGGTGACGGTAAACCGGATATTGCTCTAGTAGACATTGGTTCTATATATGTACTTATAAACACGAGTGCGAATGGTGTTATTTCGTTTGCTGCTCCATTTATTTTCCAGCAAAATAATTTTGACGAACCGATTGCTATTACAGTAGCTGATTTTGATGGAGATGGCCGGCCGGATATTGCAACTTCAAATTATGCTTCTCCGAGTGCACCACATAATATAGCTGTTGCAGTATACAGAAATACTTCTGCAAATGGGGTTCTTTCATTTTCGACAGAAGCAACATATGGTTCTTCAGGTTCCTACTATGATATCTGTTCTGGAGATTTGGATGGTGACGGTAAGCCGGAGATTATTTATGCAAATACCGTAAATGGGCAGGCAAATTCTTTGAAAGTGTTACGTAATACAAGCACATTTAACAATGTGTCTTTTGCAGTCGCTCCTGATATTTCTGCATTGAACGGTCCTTATATTGAAGTAGGAGTTTATCCGTATGTGGATGCAATAGGTGGATTAAATGGCGATAATAAGCCTGACATTGCAACAATGGGTGAGGGTTTTGATGATGTAGTGTTAAAACAAAATGGCAGTGATATAGGAACGATCTCTTTTCCTTCCGGGGCAACATTTGCTAATAGCGAACAACCTGCAGGTATTGTTATTGGTGATTTGAATGGAGATGGCAAGCCGGAGATTTGTACAGCAATTTATACTTATAATGATAGTTCTATTGCGATATTAGAAAATGAAATTACGGATTCTATTACTGTAATAATTTGTCCGGGTACCACCAATACACGTATTGGCATCAATAAAACAGGTACGAATTATCAATGGCAGATAAATACAGGAAGTGGTTTTGTTGATCTAAACAACGATGCAAATTATTCAGGTGTAAATATGGATACATTGCAGTTGAATACAACGGTTTTATCAAATGGGTATCATTATCGTTGTGTTGTTGATGGTGTAAATGGAAGAATAGCAACCATTCAATTCTTGCAGATACCCTTGCAACCGGCTGGCGCAGATACTACTATTTGTTTGGGTGACAGTGCAAGTATTGGAAATCCAAATAACAATTCGCCTACCGGGTATGATTGGAGAAATCCTTCCGGCCCTTTTCCTTTTTTACAAACTGTTGATCCTGTTTCAAAAATAAAGCCGGGAGCTACGGATAGTTGCTTTTTAAGTTATATGCAACAAGGCTGCGCTATATACGATACTATTATTGTGACAGTAAATCCTGCTTTTTCGATATCTGCGGGCAGAGATACGAGTATTTGTTTGAATGGTAGTGCCTCTATTGGAGATGTTGCAGTTGGGGGTAACACATACAGTTGGTCATCGGTTCCTGCAGGCTTTGCTTCAAATAATGCAAACGCAATAGTAAGTCCGGCAATTAATACTGCTTATTACTTAACCGGCAGCAATGGAACCTGCACATCCAGGGATACGGTGTTGGTAACAGTCAATAACTCTATAGTAAATGCGGGGAATGATACAACAATATGTAGCGCGAATACAATAAATATAGGAACAACCACTGTAAATGGAACTATTTATAGTTGGTCATCAAATCCTGTTGGATTTATTTCTACTAATGCAAATCCGATAGTAAGTCCGGTTGTTACTACACAGTATTATTTAACAGCGGTCAATGGCGTATGCACTTTAAAAGATACAATAACTGTCAATACCGTTAACAATACGCTTGTATTAACTGTAGGGAATGATACAACAATTTGTGCCGGAACACAGGCCTTGCTTACTGCGAATGGCGGAGCCAAATATCTATGGACGCCGGATATAAATGTAAGCGATACCGGAATTGCCGATCCTTTGGCATCACCCACTTCAACTACCCGGTACAAGGTGACCGCATATGATATTTATGGTTGTGCAGCGACTGATAGCATATTGGTGAATGTTCTCAATGCTCCGATAGCAGATGCGGGCCCGGACAAAAACATCTGCACCGGAAGCAGAGAACTTATTGGCAGTTCCCCGCTTGCAGGTAATACTTATTTTTGGTCTCCGGCCACAGGACTAAGCGCTGTTGATATAGCACAGCCTATCGCAAATCCGGGTTCAATAGAAACATATATATTAACCGTGATGAATGTGCAAGGTTGTATTGCAAAAGACACCTTAACAATAAATGTTTCGAGTTTTGCAACAAATATTCCGGATACATTACTAACAGTTTGTTCGGGAACATCTGCAGAGATCGGTATCGTTGCTCAAACAAGTTGCACTTATAGCTGGACATCTTTGCCGGGCAATTTTACATCGGCTTTATCTGATCCTAGTGTTTCGCCATTGACAAATACGGTCTATCATCTTGAAGGAACAAATACAGTAGCAGGTTGTTCCATAAGTGAATGGGTAAATGTATTGATATCCGATTCCTGTAATACGGCATCGGTATATCCTAACCCGGCGACAGATTATATAAATGTTCAACTGTATGCAAATAATACAGGCGCTGAATATTTCGAATTGATCAATTCTTATGGAGCCGTTATATTAAAACAGCAATTAAATGTTAGTACCACAACGATTGGTGTAAAACCATTGATCGCCGGTATTTACTATTATACAATTAAAGATGCAAATGGCCAACGTTTAAAATTCGGCAAAATAATTATAGCTCATTAATCCTTCTGTTAGAAGCTGCCACTATTCAGTTACCGATTTCTCGCAAACTTGCCGGGATACGCGCTGTTTAATTCCTGTATCGGGAAGCAACTGCCTGCCTTTGGCCGGATAGATAATATACTAATCTACTTTAATAAATTTATTAA
>Ga0206889_1040_pt1 | contig 25068 bp, 26 predicted proteins | sample Alteio_BWOrgHeat_57_FD_153245 | JGI IMG/M metagenome (GOLD analysis project Ga0206889, IMG submission 153245) | Enriched cells from forest soil in Barre Woods Harvard Forest LTER site, Petersham, Massachusetts, United States - Alteio_BWOrgHeat_Nextera5 ... | reverse complement strand
GGGATAGTAGTAAGTGGATGCGTTGTTTTCCATGCAATAAGTAAAGGCAGGGAGGTTGCCGGGAAGAAATGTGTAATGTTTATTTCAATTTATAGATATCCTCATACTTTACATAAGAATTTCTGTCAATAGTATATATAAGATTACCATTCTCATCATTGATCAGGCCTGTAATTATATTATCTGCAATTGGAAAATTAATTTGATATCCCCGGCCATCGCTCAACCTGATCCCGTAGGTTCTGACAGAATTTTGAATTTGCACAGAGTGTTGATCATACTCAAATTTTTTAATTTCTCCTGTACTATCTTTAATACTGAAGCTGTCTGCTTCAAAAACTATTTCATATTTTGCGCCATTTGCATCCATCGCTTTCCACGAACCCCGATAGGTATCTGACCCACTGCAGCCTGCAAAGATTATTGTAAAAAATAGTAAGAATAGGGGGATCAATTTTTTCATGACAGGTCTATTATATGGTTTCATATTAAGAGGCTCAATATACGAACGTTGCCCGGAAGAAAGACGAAGGAAATAAAACCTGGGCATCATTAATATTTCTTTCCAAAAGTCCCACCTGTCAACGGTTTGATCATTATATCTGATGGTTTACTGTAATGAAACGCAGTAAAAATTGGTTGTGAAGTGCAACTAAATTGAAATACTTTCAGGTAGAAATCCAAAAGAGCCTAAAAAATCCAATAACTAACTTAAAAAATTACAATCAGCAGCTTTTAACAGAAATGGAAACCATACAGCAGCTTCAGCAACGAACAAAAAAATCTTCAAGAGGAAATAAAACCTGACAACCTTAGCTATAGTTGTTGGGATTTAATAACTCTTGTTTAAAATCCAACATTATGGCGAAAGAAAAACCAATCTCCGTAAACAGCATTTCTGCCAGTGACAACATTTGTCACACAGCTTTCCCAAAGGTTATATTACCTAAAGACAAAACAGCTATCTCCGCCAGCATCCTGTCCGGCCCGGTAATGATGAGGTATATACGAAGATCCCGCGATCATCCTCCGGAGAGAAACTAAAAATATCCTGAAAGAAAACGGCTTTAGCGCTTTCTTAGTTCAATACCTATAATATCCAATTCCAAAATCTAAAACTAATTCCAATGAAAAACCTTTTCATCAGTGTTAGCATTTTGCTAACCGCATCCCTGGCATGGGCTCAACCAAAAACTATCAGCCTCTACGCGTCTGTTTCACCAAATTTTAGTAGATCCGGTTTGTATGCATCCTTCAAAGATATGCAGGACGAAAACGTACATACGGAAACGCCCATCGATAGTGCAAAAGTTGATCCTGTAAAAGCATATACATCGGATGCTAATAAAGCAGCAAAAGGATTTGCAGTTAGTCAGGCGTCAGCCAGTCATTATTTAGTTGGTACCTGGACCATTAATGACACTACTAATCATTTGCCTCCTATGTCATTCACCTTTGATGATAGCATGCATGTTAAATTGTTGGTTGCGAAAGAAGCGGCCGAGCATTTAACCTATTCGGTAGATATGTACCATGATCAGTTAGTATTGCATTTTGAAGGGTTCAATAACCGGCATGCAAAAAAGCATATGTATTGGTTCATCAAAGTTTTAGATGATAAAACGATAGAAGCCGAACAACCTTTTTACAGTCCGAAGTCTTATAAATGGAATGAGGCGATCGCTCTAACTGTAGTAAAATCATAGTGATCTTAATTTAAGCGAATGGTTCATTGAATCATTCGCTTAAATTTTTAATAAGGAGAGAGTTCAATCCTCTATCGCATCAATGCCTTTTGTATGTTTTGCTACGGCATCTTTCATCGCTTTTAGTTTTTCGGGTGAATGTCCTTGCCAGATAGCAACCTCGCCAACAACTTTAAACGGATGTATCGATCGATACGATCTTGTTGGATTGCCCGGAAATTTTTTATCAGTCAGATCAGGATCATCTTCAATAGCGCCTGTTGGCTCTACTAAATATATTCTTTCACGCCCTTCACCTTGAGCAAGTTCGGCACCCCAAATAGCTGCATCCAGCGTGGATGTGAGATAGATGTGTTCTGCTTTTTTCTTTTGTCCGTAATTAGAGTTAATGCCAATGGTGATAAACTCACCGAGCTTTAGATCAGCCTTTGTACCGTGAAAGAATGTTTGAGCGAAAGTAGTTGGAGCGGCTTCGGTTGGTTTGTTTTCCATTACCATGTGTTTAGTTTGCGACAAGAAAGCAATTAAATGTACAAATCTTCATTCAATCTTTAAATAAAAAAGGCCGCTCATTGGCGGCCTCAAATATTATAGATCGTACTTAATACTTCATTGCTTCTTTTGTAAGATATTTTTTAAGATATCCCATTTGTCCAATATCGTAGCTTTCGTGTTGAGCTAAAAAAATAATTGTTCCACCAATCGTATAATCTCCAACAGGACTTTTAAATGGCGCTTCAGCAGCAAGATGCTCTTCTGTAACGGAGTGCAGCGCTTCTTTTAATAACGAAGATGCTTTTTCCCATTCTTCTTTTATTGTTTCGAGAGATGGATAAGTGTCATTGGGGTCATATGCTCTAAAATTTTCGAACAAACCTTTAAAAGGATTTTCAGCAGCCCCACCTAAAAGATTCACCGTATTATACCTTGCCCAGGTGGTATGTGTTGCGATCCAAATAAAGGAATTAGAATGCCCGCTGATCCTTTCTTTGGCTTGCTCTTCGGTTACTCCATCTAAACAATTTATAAAAAGACGGTGATTGAGTTTAAATATAAGTAAGGAAGAATATATGGCCGGAGCTTTCATTTCGGTTGTTGTCATATCCATTTTGCAAATTATTGGTGAGATTCAAATGTAGAGCATTAGGCTGTATTTCACGCTAATAATTTGAACCTTAACGTTAGTGTAATCGGCTTTTCAATTGGTTTTCAGCAACGTCTCCCGCGGAACGAAAGACGGATTAAATACTCTGAATAGTAAGCCTTCTCTTTTCTTTTAATGCCCTAAAATGTGATGGGGTCAATCCTGTTGTCTTTTTAAATTGCTTTGATAAATGTGCAACGCTGCTGTAATGCAGTTTATAGGCAATTTCTGAAAGAGTATCTTCTCCAAATATGATTAACTCCTTTATTCGTTCGATCTTTAAGCTGATGATAAATTGCTCTATGGTAGTTGCTTCCACTTCCGAAAAAAAATTTGCCAAATAAGTATAATCGTAATTTAATTCTTTACTTAATAAAACGGAAAACTTTGTGTTTGGTTTCTCGTCTGATTTATAAATATACTGTATCATCACTTTTCTTATTTTCTCAATAAGAATGCCTTGCTTTTTTTCTAACAATTCCAATCCCACTTTTTTGATCCTTCTGTTAAGCTCCTTCTTGTCGGCATCAGAAATATTTTCTTTCGTTTCGATTTCCCCTAACTCTACTTTTAATGTCGATATATGAAGTTCCTGTAAGGTTTTCCTAACAACAACTTTGCAGCTTTCACAAGCCATGTTCTTTACATAGATTTTCATAAATTAGTTTTGGTTTGATTGATTAGAGTTGCTGCAGTGAAAAATTGGACGATTGTATTTTGCCTCTAAAGGCAGTAAAGGTATCATATTACAGGTTGTTTCTTAGATAAAAGGACTGAGTTAGTGTTTTGCATTATCGTTTATGGCAGAAAACAAAAAAAGGCCACCCACCGGCAGCCTTCACAAATATTCTAAACTTAATCCTAAACCTTTCCCGGATACTCCTCCAACGCTTTCTCCAAACAATCCATTGCTTTATTAATAGCATCGCAGTTCAATACATATGCGAGGCGCACTTCCTGTTTACCTAATCCTTCAGTTTCGTAGAAACCGGTTGCAGGCGCTAACATTACCGTTTGGTTATTGTAGCTGAAATCTTTTAATAACCATTTGCAAAATTCTTCGCAATCATCGATCGGGAGTTTTGCCATTACATAAAATGCACCACCCGGGTTTGCGCAAACTACTCCTTTGATATTGTTCAATCGTTGAACAATAAGGTCGCGGCGCTTTTTATATTCTGTCTTGGTAGTATTAAAATAATCTTCCGGCAAGTCAGCAGCGGCTTCACCCGCCAATTGCGCAAAGCTCGGTGGACTTAACCTTGCCTGTGCAAATTTCATGATCGCATCCAATACTGTTTTGTTCTTGGTGATGAACGCACCGATACGTCCGCCGCAAGCACTGTAACGTTTGCTGATGCTGTCGATCAATATCACGTTATCATCTACATCTTTCAGATACATCGCGCTAAAATGTTTTGCTTCATAACAAAACTCGCGGTATGCCTCATCGGAGAATAAATATAGATTATGCTTAAGGATCAATTCACGCAGTTCCAGCATTTCTTTTTCCGTATATACGTAACCGGTAGGGTTATTCGGATTGCAGATCAAGATCGCTTTGGTGCGCGGCGTAATGCATTTTTCTATTTCAGCAATAGAGGGCAATGCAAATCCTTTTTCAATAGTTGAATTTACCGGCACTACTTTAATCCCTGTTGAAACAGCAAATGCATGATAGTTGGCATAGAATGGTTCGGGGATGATCACTTCATCTTCGGGATCAAAACATGCCAGGAAACCAAATAAGATGGCTTCACTTGCACCGGTGGTAACAATGATCTGGTCGATATTTACATGGATGCCTACACGTTCATAATAAGCCACTAATTTTTTACGGTAGCTTTCATTACCCGCACTATGACTGTACTCCAACACGCGGATATGGTTATCGCGCACGGCTTCCATTACGGCTTTCGGCGTTTCTATATCGGGCTGGCCTATATTTAAGTGGTAAACAGTTGTTCCTTTCTTTTTAGCGGCTTCAGCAAACGGTACTAACTTACGAATAGGGGACGGAGGCATAAGCTTTCCCCTCTGACTAATTGATAACATTTGGCAAAGATAAGAAGAGAAGTTAAAATAAGTTGACAGTTGACGGTTGTTAGTTGACAGCTTAGCAGTAAGCTGTAACAAGCAGGATTTCTGTCATCTGTCAACTGACATCTGTCAACTTGAATTGGTCTCCATCAAAAAGCCCTAAATCACTCAGCTTTAAATGTGGAATAACCAGCAATGCCATAAAAGATAATGTCATAAAAGGTGAAGCCAGCGTTGAGCCTAATTCTTCTTTCACCATTTTATCGATTGCCGTATAGGTTGCTGCTACCTTATAACCGTCTTCGTTGCTCATTAAGCCGGCGACGGGTAATCCTAAAACGCTTTGTTTGGTCGAACTCACAGCACTTACGCCACCGCGTTCTTTTATTATAAGATTGACTGCTTTACAAATACTCTCATCATCCACGCCAACGGCGATAATATTATGACTGTCATGTGCCACCGAAGAAGCGATGGCTCCATGTTTTAATCCGAAATTTTTGACGAATGATTTTGCAATGGGTGCATTTTTGTAACGGTTGACCACAATAATCTTTAAAATATCATTCTCAACGTCACTTACTATTTCATCGTTAACGATCTTAGGAGAGAGCATTAGTTTATTGGTGATGAGTTGTCCGTCTAATGCTTCAATAGCAGGCAATAAATCTTTAATATCTGAAGAAGAAAATTTAAATTCTGAAATGCTTTTCTCTTTGCAATCAAAATTATTGATGATAGAAGAAGGGGATGTTTTAATTAAAGATTTTCCGTTTTCTGCAACAAGCTTACCATCGATATAAGTTTGTAGGATTTTGAAATTGATAAGGTCTTCGGCAACAATGAAATCTGCAGCATCACCCACTTTTAATAAACCTGCTTTTGTTTTATAATGTAATACAGGATTGATACAAGCCGCTTGCAATACTTTATATATATCAATTCCTTTAGCGATCGCGCGTGCGCAGAGTTGATTGATATGTCCTTCTACCAAACTATCGGGATGTTTGTCATCGCTGCAGAACATGATCTCGTTTGGATGATCGTTCAACAGATCGATCAATGCTTCAAAATTTTTAGCCGCGCTTCCTTCACGGATCAGGATCTTCATTCCGTATTTTAATTTATCCAGTGCTTCTGCTGCGGTAAAACATTCATGATCGGTGCTGATGCCGGCATCAATATATTGTTTGGCTTGTTCACCACGTAATCCAGGTGCATGTCCGTCAACCGGTTTGTTGTATTTTTTTGCAGAAGCGATTTTTTTCATCACTTCTTCATCTTTATACAATACACCCGGGAAATTCATCATTTCACTCAGGTATCTTATTTCATCCTGCTTTAATAATGCATCTACTTCTGTTGCATTCAATGCAGCGCCTGCTGTTTCAAATATCGTTGCAGGTACACAACTTGGTGCTCCAAAATTAAATTTAAATGGAACTGTCTTGCCATTATCGATCATGAATTGAACGCCTTCCATTCCGCATACGTTGGCGATCTCATGCGGATCGCTGATGGTACTCACTGTTCCATGAACAACAGCCAGCTTTGCAAATTCAGAAGGAACCAACATGCTGCTTTCAATATGTACATGCGCGTCAGTAAAACCGGGGAGAATATAGTTGGCAGTTGACAGTTGACGGTTGACAGTGACAGACTCTTTTCTGTCATCTGACATCTGTCCTCTGTCATCTTTCTTTTTTATTGATTGGATCTTTCCATCGGCAATCACTACCTCTCCATAATAAATTTCTTTATTAAAAATGTCTACGATATTACCGGTGATCTTGTTCATCTGCCTAACGCATTTAAGTTGTTTAAGATACTATATTAAATTGTATTGAAACCCTTATTTTTGGTTCAAACTGTATCAAATGAAAAAGTTAATTAAGTGGGGAGTTATGGTATTGCTATTAACAGCGAATGCTGTATCCGCTCAATCTTTAGATAGTATCATTAATAAACATATTGAAGCGATGGGTGGTGAAGAAAAACTTGCTTCGGTACAGTCTGTATTAATGAAGGGAACAATGAAGTTCCCCGATTTTTCGGTAAAATTTAAACTTACTTGTGTAGAGAATAAATTATACAAGCTTGAACTCAAACTTGTTTTGGGGAAAAGCATGTATAGTATGACTACCGACACGGCAAGTTGGGAATATTTTCCTAACGAAGAACCTGCACTGCGCCGTTTGCCGGATACATACACGGCAGCCAATCAATTAAAATTGGATATCATGCCGCTTTTTAATTATGCTCAAAAAGGATATAAATTAACCTTATTAGGAGAAGATACATCACATGAATGGAAAGATTCTGCAAAAATAGACGAGGCTTATCGGATCAAAGTTGAAAAGCCATCCGGCGGAGTTGCTATGATCTGGATAAATGCAAAAACAGACCTTATTGATAATTATACTCAATTCAGTACGGATAGTACAGGGCTGGTTTACAGTAGCTCCGCTTCGCTGTATACAGATTACAGGCCGGTAAACGGAGTAATGTTCCCTTATGGCATAGTAACAGAAAAAAATGGTAAGATAGATGCATTAATGGATGTAAAGGAAATTGATCTTAATCAACCCGTTGATCCTAAGGTGTACAGACTGGATTAGTGTAGATGCAACTTTTTTATCCTACTGATGTTATAGTAGTACAGGGTTGATATATTTATTTTTACCTTAATTTGACTTGCTGGGTGTGGGTTTCAGTCTTCCCGCTATTATTTGTGGCAATCTTCGTAACTTAGCGGCGTTAAAATCAAATAAAATCAAAATTAATTATGAGTACAGTTAAAGTCGCCATCAATGGTTTCGGACGTATCGGAAGGTTAGTATATCGTCAAATTTTCAATATGGAAGGTATCGAGATCGTTGCCATCAATGATCTGACTTCTCCAAAAGTATTGGCGCATTTATTGAAATATGACAGTGCACAGGGAAGATTCGAACAAGAAGTTACTGCAACAGAAAATTCTATCGTAGTAAACGGACATGAAGTTAAAATTTACGCACAAAAAGATCCTGCTCAAATTCCATGGGGCACACACAATGTGGATGTTGTTTTGGAATGTACAGGTTTCTTCACTGATAAAGAAAAAGCAGAATTACATATTAAAGCAGGTGCTAAACGTGTAGTTATCTCTGCTCCTGCAACAGGTGATTTGAAAACAATTGTTTTCAATGTTAACCATAAAACATTGGATGGTAAAGAAACAGTGATCAGCGCTGCATCTTGTACTACTAATTGTCTTGCTCCAATGGCACAGGTATTAGAAGAAAAATTTGGTATCGTTAATGGTTTGATGACTACGATCCATGCTTATACAAATGATCAAAACACTCAGGATGCTCCACATCCAAAAGGTGATTTGAGAAGAGCTCGTGCTGCTGCACAGAACATTGTTCCTAACAGCACCGGTGCTGCAAAAGCGATCGGTTTAGTTATTCCTTCTTTAAAAGGAAAATTAGATGGTTCTGCGCAACGCGTTCCTACTATCACCGGTTCATTGACTGAAGTAACTGCTGTTCTTTCTAAAAAGACAACGGTTGAAGAATTGAATGCTGCGATGAAAGCTGCATCTAACGAAAGCTTCGGTTATACAACAGACGAAATAGTGAGCACTGATATCATCGGTACTTCTTTCGGTTCATTGTTTGATGCAACGCAAACACGTGTACAAACAGTTGGAGATTCTCAACTGGTACGTACCGTTAGCTGGTATGATAATGAAATGAGCTATGTATCTCAGTTGGTACGTACCGTTCATTACTTCGCCGGTTTAATTAAATAAACTTTCGACAATCTTTATAAACAAGGCTTTCACTAATATGAGAGCCTTGTTAATTTATAACCTTTAAACATAATTCCCTTGAGCAAATTTTCTGACTACAATTTCAAAGGACAAAAAGCATTGGTGCGTGTTGATTTCAACGTGCCGTTAGACGATCAATTCAATATCACGGATGATAATAGAATGACCGCTACTATTCCAACGATTAAAAAAATATTGGCAGATGGCGGCAGCGCTATTTTAATGAGCCATTTCGGTAGGCCAAAAGATGGTCCGACTGATAAATATTCTTTAAAACATTTGGTAAAACACCTGGGCGAATTAGTTGCGCCTGCGAAAGTGTTGTTTGCAAATGATTGTATTGGTGCAGAAGCGATTGATAAAGCAGCCGCATTAAAACCGGGCGAAGTGTTGTTATTGGAAAATCTTCGTTTTTATAAAGAAGAAGAAAAAGGTGATACGGGCTTTGCTGAAAAATTAAGCAAGCTCGGTGATGTATATGTGAACGATGCATTTGGTACGGCGCACAGGGCACATGCTTCAACAGCAGTGATCGCTCAGTTCTTTCCAAAAGATAAAAAAATGTTTGGCTTGTTGATGGAAGGTGAAGTGAGCAGCGCTGAAAAAGTATTGCATCAATCAGAAAAACCATTTACGGCAATTATTGGTGGTGCAAAAGTTTCTGATAAGATATTGATCATTGAAAATTTATTGCAACGTGCCAACAATATCATCATCGGTGGTGGTATGGCTTACACGTTCTTAAAAGCAATGGGCAATGAAATAGGAAGCAGTCTTTGTGAATTGGATAAGCTTGATTTGGCAAATGAAATCCTTGCAAAAGCAAAAGCAAAAAATGTAAATATCTATTTACCGGAAGATAGCACCGTAGCAGATAAATTTGCTGCAGATGCCAATACAAAAGCTGTTGACAATACCAATATTGAAACAGGTTGGATGGGATTGGATATAGGTCCGAAAGCGATCAAAGCATTCAGCGATGTAATTGAAAACAGCAAGACGATCCTTTGGAACGGCCCGATGGGTGTTTTTGAAATGGAAAAATTCCAGGCAGGAACAAAAGCGATCGCTTTATCAGTTGCAGCAGCAACGGCGAAAGGCGCGTTTAGTTTGGTTGGTGGCGGAGACAGTGTTGCGGCGGTGAACAAATTCAATCTTGCTGATAAGGTAAGTTATGTATCCACCGGTGGAGGCGCTATGCTGGAATACTTTGAAGGAAAAGTATTGCCAGGTATCGCAGCAGTGAAAGATTAATTTATACCTACTTTAATATTAAGCCACGAACTAATTCGTGGCTTTTTTGTTGATTGTCCGGTGGTATTAATATAATTTAATTTGTATCGGATATCCCGTAAATTTATACTCTTAATTTAAAAACATAATACAATGAAGACTTCAAACATAGTACTGTTATCAATACTGGGACTATTTGTTATTTTATTCTTTTGGGGATGTGGTGGTTATAACGGATTAGTGCAACAAGACGAAGGCGTAAAAAAAGCATGGAACAATGTGCAGAGCGATTATCAACGCAGGGCGGATCTGGTACCTAATTTAGTGAACACCGTTAAAGGCGAAGCCAATTTTGAAAAATCAACGTTGGAAGCAGTAGTACAGGCAAGAGCATCTGCAACACAAATAAAACTGGATGCAAATGATCTTACTCCCGAAAAAATGCAGGCATATCAACAAGCGCAGGGGCAGCTATCTCAATCATTGGGTCGCCTGTTAGCAGTTGCAGAAAATTATCCTAATCTTCAAACTAACCAGGCTTTTCAAGGATTGCAGGCGCAACTGGAAGGAACAGAAAACCGGATAAAAGTTTCACGTGATGATTTTAATACTGCAGTGCAGAGTTATAATGTTGCGGTAAGAACTTTCCCGACAAGCATATTTGCAGGCATGTGGGGCTTTCATGTAAAAGAAGGTTTCCAGGCAGATGCGGGAACACAAAATGCACCTACTGTTAACTTCGGTAATTAATCATAACGTGTCCATACTCTCCATCTTTAAAAAGAAGCATTTCTTTTCTGCTCATGAAAAAAAGCAGGTAGAAGATGCTATACACAAAGCAGAAAAAGAAACCTGCGGGCAGATCGCGCTATACATCGAAAGTAAAAACTACCTGATCGATCCGGTGGAACGTGCCAAAGAAGTATTTGCAGAATTAAAGATGAAGCAAACAAAACAACGGAATGCGGTACTGATCTATATCGCCGTTGAACATCGTGAATTAGCGTTGTATGCGGATGAAGGTATTTATCAGAAAATAGGAAAAGAGTTTTGGGAGAATGCCGTAAAAACAATGATCAGCCATTTTAAAGGAAACAATATCGTTAAAGGATTGGAGCATTGCATTGAAGAGATCGGGCAAACATTAAAAGAGCAATTTCCTTATGACCCCTCAACAGATTGCAATGAATTTAGAGAAGATATTTTTTACGGCAAATAATTGCTTACCACAACAATGAAAAAACTCCTCACTATATTTTTATTGCTCTTCACAGGAGTGGTGGCGTTTGCGCAAAATAAATTCGATCCCGCAGATCTGTTGAAAGGTCCGAATAGTACGCCGGCTTTAGTAAATGATTATTCCAATGTATTAACTGCGGATCAGAAACAAACATTGGAAAGCAAGCTGGATACTTTTGATGATAGTACTTCTTCTCAAATTGCAGTAGTGATCATTCCTTCTTTAGGCGATTATGATATTTCCGATTATGCAGTAAAGTTGGGAAGAGCGTGGGGTGTTGGTGGAAAGCAATTCAATAATGGTATTGTAGTTATTGTTTGTACTGATCCTGACAATCATAAAATATTTATTGCAACAGGTGATGGAATGGAAGGTGCATTGCCGGATATTACTTGTAAATCTATTATTGACCAGGTGATCACTCCTGATTTTAAAGGTGGCGATTATTATGGCGGATTGAATGATGGAACAGACGCGATCATAAAAGCAACCAAAGGTGAGTACACTGCGCCGGATGGATATAATCAGAATACCGGTGATGATGGTGCCTCTATCGGCAAATTTATTTTTATCATCATCATTGTAATTGTGGTACTTGCTATAAGATCACGTGGTGGCGGAGGCGGTTTGATGAGCGGTTTTATTTTAGGCAATATGCTGGGCGGTGGATTCGGTGGAGGTAGTGGTGGAAGTAGCTCTGGGGGCGGAGGCTTCGGCGGATTTGGTGGTGGAAGCTTTGGCGGCGGTGGTGCAGGTGGTAGTTGGTAACTAAAGGCATATGTGTAGTCTAAATAGATGGATTAGCTGCCTTCTTTATTGCCTTATCAAATATATCCTTCCCTCGGGATTGAGTTTCCTTCCCCTTTATAAATTTATCGTACCCCGCCGTTAATTTCTCCATCGGAGTCTTTTCTTTCTTCTTATCTTTCATATTCCAAATTTAGGTATTAGTTTGTAAAAAAATATCAAATGATAAAGTCCCTCCCTGTTCTATTATTAATTTCTATTATAATTCAATCATGTACCAATTCTGGTGATAGAATCATTCGGAAATATGAGGATGGTACAATTATGGAAGGACTTGCCACGAAAGATTCCTTATTTAATGGAAGAGTTAATTGTTATGATAGTATTGATAATACGCTTTTGTGGTATTCAAATTATAGATATGGTATTCGAAATGGTGTAACGGTTCAGTACTATAAGAATGGAGTAATCTCTGATAGTATGTTTTATCAGAATGGCAATACGAATGGTTTTGCGTATAAATTTGATTCGAGCGGCAAGTTGCTATATAAGGTATTCTATGTCAATAATCGTCTTGTAGGTCATACTTACGATTATGATTCTACTGGTGAAGTGAGCGATTATACCTTTACGGATTTCGATGATGATATTTTATTTTATTCTTGGAGAGAAAAAGATGGAAGTTTTTATACCTATAATAGCCCATCATATATTGACTCCAAAATATATCAGTATAGTGATAACGGGATTAAAAAATATGGATTATTGCTATATCTTTTGTCGCCGCCAGGAATGAAATCTCATTATGAACTTGCAATACGCAATCAACAAAATCAAATATTATCTTCGGCGGTTATTGACTCTTCTAATTGCTTTTATGAACAGCCTCTTGATAGCCTATCTAATGGAAATCAATACGCTATTGTCTTTCATGAGTATAATACCTATAAAAAGAGAGATGATGTATATATAAGAGGGATTGAAATTGATAGCACAAAGTCTCCTGAAATAGATACTATGTACAGCGGCAAAATATTGCGGGTGGCTTATATCCATAAATAGCCGATCAAAAGAGATTTTTTCCAATATAAGAGCCGATAAATTTATCCACATTTTTTCTTGTGTCTTGAGTACACATATGCCTAACTAAAGGCATATGCGTAGTCAGGATAATTATAAATATGGTATTGGTTTCTGGTCAGGCGCCGGTATTTACAGCCTGATCAATATGATCATGAATCTTAATCATAAAAGCCAGGATAAAATTCTGGTTTACGATGGTATCATAACAGGTGTGGCTGTCATTGGCCTGATCTTGTGCATTTACTTTTTGAATAGAAGAAAAGAAAAATAAGCGTTCGTGTAATTCGCTTTAATTTGTGTTCTATAATAATTAAAACTTCGGACAAGGAATGCCTGTGTTTCCATCAGGATTCTTGGTAATATAGATAACAGAAAATTCGGTACCGCCTCTTTCTTCGGTTGCCGCTTTTAAAGAAGATGTATTGATATCATAACTGGCGCCAAGTCGTAGTCCGCTAAATTCCAAACCAACATACGGTATGATCGCATCGCCTAAACGATACCAACTACCTATATAAACATTGGTTGGATCATCACTGGCATCATTTGCATTGAAACATAACGCAGCTCCTCCAACTGTTTCATTGGCCTGATCCTGTAATTGCTCAATGATAGAAGTGCTGATAGATAATTGCTCACCGAGTGGAAAGGTTCCGCCCGCATGGGCCGTTGTTCTCGGACTTAATTTCCAATTCGTATCCTTAAATCCAACAGCCGGACTATTAATATGATAAAAAGAAATTCCGAAGTAATAATTATTATCACCGTTGTTTGATCCTGAATATAAAAGACCGGCATTCATGTCTAAATAACTATTGGATCTTCCATTCGCCAAGGTTCCACCCGGAGCACCCGGATTGCCGGGGCCAATAGTAGGATTGGTCTCTTCGGTAAAACCATTGGTTAAGAAATCTTCAAAAACCAGTTTATTAAGATCAACGGTAAGACTGCTATAGGTTGCCTGGAAACCTAATCCAAGTGTGCTGTATCCATCTTCATCCAGGGCCTTATGATAGGCAACAGATGCAGAACCGTAGTTTAAACTTAAAGCACCATCCCCGCTTTGATCACTCACGCCCGAAAAACCGATCCCCAAAATATCTCCTTTATGGATATTATCTTTAAGGATACCAAAATCAACTGAACCACTTACGGTCTTATAAGCATTAGGAATAGATACCCATTGGTTTCTAAAATTGCCTGCAAACCTGAACTGGCCATCAAATTTACCGGTGAAAGCAGGATTTAGCGTAAGTGGGGAAGAGAAAAACTGTGAGAAATGGGGGTCCTGGGCACTGGCGTAGTTCACAACTACTAAAACAGCAATAGCCAGGAAAATTTTTCTCATTTGGTTAGGTATTCTGTGTCGCGAAGATATAGATTTAAATTTTTATGGGAACGGGGCCGGGTATCTTTAACTTATTGTTGCAATTTAATACCGTAAGCCAGATCACCCGCATCACCCAAGCCGGGTACGATATAACCTTTAGCAGTAAGTTCGTCATCAATATCACCGCACCAGATAGTGGCCGTTGGCAATTCTCTTAATACGTATTCAATGCCTACGGTACAAGCGATGGCACACACAATATGTACTGCTTTTGCATCACCTTCTTGTTTTAAAAATTGAATGGATTTTACCAGCGAAGCGCCGGTAGCCAACATCGGATCGCTGATGATCACTACACGTCCGTCAATATCCGGACAACTCATGTATTGTAAGTTGATGATGAAGGACCCATCGCTTTTATGTTTTCTGTAAGCGGCAATAAAAGCATTGTCGGCCTTGTCAAAATAATTCAGCAATCCATTATGCATGGGCAAACCTGCCCGTAAAATGGTGGCGAGTACCGGTTGTTGTTTTAATAATTTGCAAGTGGCGATGCCTAACGGCGTTGGTACTTCTTTTTCTTCCCATTCCATTCTTTTGCTGATCTCGTAGGCAGCCACTTCGCCCAATCGTTCGAGGTTACGGCGAAACCGCATCGGGTCGTTCTGTAATTCCACATCTCTTAACTCGCTTACCCAGTTACTTATCAATGAATATTCCTTACTTAAATTGATCACCATGTTTTTGTTTTTTAATCTTAATCTACAAATCAATATTTTGTGGCTTCAAATCACAAAATAAGCTATGGTATATAAAGCAATCGGAATTATGAGCGGCAGTTCCCTGGACGGATTAGATATTGCCTATGTAAATTTACAGGAAACAGGTGGAAAATGGAATTATGAAATTGTTGTTGCAGCTTGTTATACCTATTCGGCTGAATTGAAAAAAGAGTTATTGCATGCTACTCAATTATCGGCGCTGGATTATCAATTATTGCATACGGCGTACGGACATTATATCGGGGAGCAGGTCAATCAATTTATTGAAGCAAATGGGTTGCATCGAAAGATAGATCTGATCGCATCGCACGGACATACATCTTTTCATTTACCACAACAAAAAATGACGGCTCAATTGGGTGATGGCGCTGCTATCGCCGCTATTACAAATTTGCCGGTGATAAATGACCTGCGTGCATTGGACATCGCGTATGGCGGACAAGGGGCACCGCTAGTTCCGATCGGGGAAAAATTATTATTTAGCGAGTATGATTATTTTTTGAACATTGGAGGGATCGCCAATATCACTGCAAAAAATGCAGTCGGTTATATCGCTTTTGATGTTTGTCCGGCTAACAAAGTATTGAACATGCTGGCAGAAGAAAGACAGGTGGAATATGATGCTGAAGGAAGAATGGCCTCCCTGGGATCCATTGATAAAAACTTATTGGATGAATTGAACGGACTGGCATATTATCAACAATCTTTTCCAAAATCATTGGCCAATAGTTTTGGGACAGAAGTAGTACATGCGATCATCAAAAAATCAGGATTGGTCATTGAGGATGCATTAAGAACCTATGTAGAGCATATTGCCATGCAGGTGAGTAAGGCGTTGGAGACTGCCGGCGCATTACCCAATACTAAATTGTTAATAACCGGTGGTGGTGCATTCAACCTGCTTTTGGTAGAAAGATTAGATGATCTCTTGAAAAAACAGTTGATAGAACTGATCGTACCCGATGCAAAACTGGTTGAATATAAAGAAGCATTGATAATGGCATTGATAGGTGTATTGCGCTGGCGCGAAGAACCCAATGTGTTATCGTCTGTAACGGGTGCATCTCAAAACAGTATTGGTGGTTCCTTATGGTTGGGAACTGAAATATAAAGCGGCTCACCTGACGTTAATAAAAAAACCTTCCTGAACCAGGAAGGTTTTTTTATTAACGAGGTTATCGAAAACTATGATTTTTTAACAACCGTTTTAGTAACGGTCTTTGTTTTTGTTGTTTTATGCTTTTTTACTACCGGTTTAAGGTTAGCAGCAGCGGTAGAGTCAGCAACAAATTTTTGTCTTGCTACCATTGCAGCCCATGCATCATAATCAGCAGCGGCTAAAACAGTACCTGTTAAAGTGATGCTTTTAATTTCATTGATACCTGCAAATTTCACCGTCAGGTGTTTTTCAAAATGGCCCTGGTTCGCTGCATTATAAGTAGCATTGATCACCCCTGTTTTACCCGGTGCGATCGGTTCCTTTGTATAATCAGAGATCGTACATCCGCAAGTAGGGTTCGCTTGTTCAATGATCAGCGGTGTGGTTCCGATATTGGTTACTACAAAGGTTGCTTTGGTAGGTGTTCCTTGTCTTGCATTACCAATATTGATAATGGAAGAATCAAATTTTGCAACATCTTCTATCTTTAGAGGAGCGGGTGCGGTAGTAGTTGTTGTGGTAGTGGTGGTAGTTGTTTGTGCAAATACTGTAGAGGTAAGTGATAGTACGGCTACAGAAAATAATAGTCTCTTCATATTGCTGGTTTAATTTTTATAAAATTATAGATTTTTTAAATTTTGTACTTCATTATTTTCGGGAGCGGAACCGGCCGGTGTTTTCCAAACCTCTCCTTTGATGGTGATCACTTTGGTTTTATTGTCATTATACGTGATCGTGATCGTTTTTGAAAAACCACCTTCCCCGGCTGCATTGTACCCAACAATTATCTGTGTTCTTTCTCCCGGGGCGTCTTTTTTACCTCTTTCCCATTGCGGAGTGGTACAACCGCAGCTTGCCTGCACATTCAGGATTCGCAAAGTGTCCTTTCCGCTGTTTATAACCTCAAATACATGTGAAACCGGCCTTCCCTGCGGGATCTTACCAAAGTCATATTGCATTTCGGGCAGGGTCAGTATGTCACCAACAGAACTGTCTGCCACAGCAGTTTGCGCCTTAGCAGAAAAAAATAACCCGTAAAAAAAAAGGAACGTAAAGGTTTTTTTCATTGCCGGAGTTCAAATTGGGTTCTAAGGTAGCCAATAAAGGCTAAACTTATATAAAATAATCATTGTTTTATGAGATTTTTAGTAATCATCCTCACTAATATTTTACATTTGCTTTATGGATACAGTAAGGACAGATGATATTGTTTTGTCAGAAAAGTTACCATACGAGAAATTCAGGGAAGAAGTACTAACGGATTACCGTTTCGCCTGCATCAGCAGGGAGACGAGTTTGTTGGCGCGTAAAGAGGTATTGACCGGAAAAGCTAAGTTTGGAATTTTTGGTGATGGCAAAGAAGTGCCCCAGGTGGCAATGGCAAAATTTTTTAAACCGGGTGATTACCGTGCCGGTTATTATCGTGATCAAACCTTTCAGTTTGCCAGTGGATTGGCAACGGTAGAACAATATTTCTCTCAATTATTTGCCGATCCGGATATCAATCACGATCCTTTCAGTGCCGGTCGCCAGATGAATGCACATTTTGCTACCCGCATCCATGATGAGAATGGCGAATGGCTCGATCTTGCCAATCGCAAGAATATTACCAGCGATATGGCACCTACTGCGGCTCAAATGCCGAGAGCAGTTGGCCTGGCTTTCGCTTCCAAGCAATTCAGAAATGTAAAAGAGTTACAAGACCTTAAACATTTAAGTGATAACGGAAACGAGATCTGTTTTTGTACCATTGGGGATGCCTCTACTACTGAAGGGCATTTTTGGGAAGCAGTAAATGCAGTGGGTGTGATGCAGGTTCCATTGGCCATTTTTATATGGGATGATGGATTTGGCATATCGGTTCCTACAAAATACCAAACAACCAAAGGTTCTGTTTCGGATGCGTTACAAGGTTTTCAAAAAGAACCGGGCACGAATGGTATAGATATTTACAAATTAAAAGGATGGGATTATGCGGGCATGTGCGAAGTGCTGGAACCCGCTATTCAAAAAATAAGAGATACGCATACACCGGCCGTTTTTCATATCCAGGAAATAACCCAGCCACAAGGACACTCTACTTCGGGTAGTCATGAACGTTATAAATCGCCCGAAAGATTGGCATGGGAAAGAGAATGGGATTGCAATAAGCAAATGCGGGAATGGATCCTGGCCAATGAAATTGCAGAAGAACATCAACTGGCAGCAATAGAACTGGAAGTAAAGAACTGGGTGAAGGAAAGCAAGAACAGCGCCTGGGAAAAATACATCACACCCTTAAAAAAACTGGTGGCAGATGCCTGTGAAGTGATGGAACCACTTGCGGTTGATAACTCCGCTATCAAAGAATTGGTACAGGTACTGGCAGATAACAGAGAACCGCTGCGCAAAGATGTATTGAAAACACTGGAAGCGGCTATTGATATTACAGGCGATAAAAAAGATGTCTCTGTTGCCAAAGATTTTTATAACAAGTTGCGTATTGAGTGCACCAAAATATACAATACGCTTTTATACAATGAAGGTCCGAAATCGGCATTGAATGTAACGCCTATCAAACCGTATTACGAAGACGACGCCAAAACAATGAACGGTTACGAAGTATTGAATCATTATTTTGATGAACTCTTCACGGCCAATAAAAAAGTATTTGCGTTTGGAGAAGATGTGGGTGCGATCGGTGATGTGAACCAGGGTTTTGCCGGGTTACAAAAAAAGCATGGCGAAGATCGCATATTCGATACCGGTATTCGTGAATTAACGATCATCGGACAAGGAATAGGTTTAGCGTTCCGCGGATTAAGACCTATCGCGGAAATTCAATACCTCGATTATTTATTATACGGTTTACAACCCTTGAGTGATGATGTGTGTACTACACATTTTCGTACAGCCGGACAACAAAGTGTTCCATTGATCGTGCGCACGCGCGGTCATAGACTGGAAGGTATCTGGCACAGTGGCTCACCAATGGGTATGGCCATCAATGCACTCCGTGGTATGTATATATGTGTGCCGCGCAATATGGTGCAGGCTGCCGGTATGTACAATACTTTATTGCAAGGCAATGATCCGGGATTGATGGTAGAGAGTTTGAATGGGTATCGCTTAAAAGAAAAACTGCCTTCTAATTTACTGGCGATCACCGTACCGTTAGGTGTACCCGAAATTGTAAAAGAAGGATCTGATATTACGATCGTTACATACGGAACAATGGTACGCATTGTACAGGACGCCGCTATCGTGTTGGAAAAACATGAGATACATTGCGAGATCGTGGATGTGCAAACCTTATTGCCGTTTGATCTCAATCATCTGATCGTTGAATCATTAAAGAAAACCAATCGTATCATTTTTGCAGATGAAGATGTACCCGGCGGCGCTGCTGCATACATGTTCAATAAAGTAATGGAAGAACAGGGAGGATACAAATACCTGGATATTGCACCACGCACGATCACTTCGCACGCGCATCGTCCTTCTTATGGAAGTGATGGTGATTATTTCAGCAAGCCCAATGTGGAAGATATTGTACGGGTGGTGAGAGAGATGATGGCTGAATGATTTGGCGATTTGGAAATTTGATGATGAATCAATGATAATTTTCACCAATGAAATTAACCTTATATCAAATCGACGCCTTCACCAACAAACTATTCTCCGGCAATCCTGCTGCAGTAGTTCCTTTGGATAAATGGATCGATGATAAACTAATGCAAAACCTTGCATTGGAAAATAACCTGGCAGAAACAGTCTTCTTTGCACCTTCTAAAGATCCGGATGCGGATTATGATATACGTTGGTTCACACCACAGGTGGAGATTGGTTTATGCGGGCATGCTACATTAACCTCTGCTTATGTATTATTTGAGATACTTGGATTTGCCAAAGAGCAAATCGTATTTAATTCAAAGAGTGGATTGCTTTTTGTAAAAAAAGAAGAAGGACGCTTTGTATTGAATTTTCCTTCCTGGAAACCTATGCCTTTTAATGACTATTCTAAACATTTATCAGAAATGTTAGGAGGCGTAAAAATTATAAGTGTTCACAAGAACAGGGATATTTTGGTTGAATTGGAAAATGAAGCGGCCGTGAAAAACTGCGTGCCTGATTTTACAGCACTCAAAAAGACACGCGAAAAATATATTATCACTGCAAAAGGAAATGATTGTGATTTTGTATCTCGGTTTTTTGCGCCTGCAGATGGTATTGATGAAGATCCCGTAACCGGTTCCGCACATTCGCAATTAATCCCGTTTTGGAATGAGAAATTAGACAAGAGAGAAATGTTTGCAAAGCAATTGTCTGCACGTGGCGGAGAAATATGGTGTGCCCAGTTGAATACCGAAAGAGTAGCCATCGGAGGTCAGTGTGTGTTTTATATGAAGGGAGAAATAGCAATTGGTAATTGACAATTTTAGCGTGTTACGGTTGTCTTATACCGTATGAAAATAGTACCTTACCCATGCAAAACGATGCTGTATATGAAAAAGACTTGCCTGCTTTTACTGCTAGCCTTTTGTTTTTTTGCCAATAAATCAAATGCCCAGGATGAAGCTTTTGGTCCCAAAAGAATAGTGGATCCTGTTCCGATGCGACAACCTTTTTCCATGATCATGGGTCCCGATGATTCTTTATGGGTAACTGAACGTGCAGGTTATGTAGTACGCGTAAATACTGTTAATGGAGGCCAAACGCAATTGTTGGATATTAGCAACAAGGTAATGTTCACTGTTTCTGCAGATAGATTAACGATACAACAAGATGGAATGTTTAGCATGGCATTACATCCCGAATTAAATAGAGGAACAGGTAACGATTATGTTTACCTGGCATATTGTTATGATGCAGGCGGTGGCGTAAGAAGAACAAGGATCGTACGTTTTAATTACAATCGTTCTATACCCAGTCTTACCAATGAAACGACATTGATACAAGGACTTCCCGCCAGTAATGATCATAACTCCGGAAGGATAGCAATAGCCAATGTTGGTACCTTATCTGTACCCGTTTATAAAATATTTTATACAGTAGGAGATGGAGGCGCGAACCAATTTGCCAATGCCTGTAATGATGATCAGGCTCAGGTTGTGCCTACTGCTGCAGAACTTGCATCCCAGGATTATCATGCATATGGAGGGAAAATATTACGAATGAATTTAGATGGTTCTATTCCGGCTGACAACCCAACGTTCAATGGGGTGCAATCTCATTTATATACGATCGGCCATCGCAATGCACAAGGACTTTCTTTGGAAAGATACCCGGATGGTGTATTGATCCCTAAAGGAATATTGTACAATAGTGAACAAGGGCCGGCAGTTAGTGATGAGATCAATATCATCCGCAGCGGTATGAATTACGGATGGCCAAGAGTATCCGGAAGACTGGATGACTTCTGGTATAAATATTATAGTTGGGCAGAAGGTGGACAGTGCGGATCATACAGCGGAGAGTGTTCTTCTAATCAAATCGATCTTGGATTGCTGGAATCTTCTTTCTATGATCCCAATTATACGAATCCTATTTTTGATATGTACCCGATAGCGCCCAACGTTGCTACCTGTGCAAACTATTTAACCAATCCAACAACGGCTCCATGTAGCGAGGCATACTATTATTATACTTCTAAAATTCCGGGATGGTACAGATCTTTATTGGTGCCTACTTTAAAAGGAAGTGCTTTATTAAGATTTAAATTGAATGATTCGGGTACAGTAACAAAGACATTAAATTTTACGGTTGATAGCACTCCAACTTGTTCTGGTCCCATTATAGTAGATGCACCAGGTGTACCTGTTATTGATGGAACAGTAGATGCGATATGGTCCAAAGCGCCGGTAAACAGCATCACTAAAACCATTAGCGGAACGATACAAACAGGTTCTACCTGGCAGGCGATGTACGATGCTACTAATTTGTATGTTTTAGTACAGGTTAAAGACGCGAACCTTAGTAGTGTTGGTACCCAGGTTTTTGATCGCGATGGGGTAGAAATATATTTGGCAGGTGATAATAGTAAGTATGGCCCATATGGAACAAACGATCATCAGTATCGTTTCAGTTGGGGCTTTACAGGGAGTGCTAATATCACCGGCACAGGAAATACTACCGGTATCGTATATGCGATTCCTACGGTTGCGGGCGGGTATAATTTAGAAGTAGCTATTCCCTGGACAACCATTGGTGGAAGGCCTGCAGTTGATGGAAGGGCACTTGGTTTTGATGTTAATATTCTTGATCAACAAAATGGTGCAGGAACAAGAGATGCTCAGGCAGGTTGGGAAAGTACAAGCCCTAATGATTTTCAAAATACTTCGCTCTTTGCTACATTGGCTTTAACCGTTTGTAATGCAGCAGGAACAATAACTGCAGCGCCTGTTGTTTTAAATGGAGCAACAGCAGCAGGTACACAAGGAATGGATTTTAGCGGAACAATTAATGCAACCAATTCTCCTGCAAGTTATAGTGCAACCGGTTTACCAACAGGCGTTACCGTTGATGCGATAACAGGAGTAATATCCGGTACACCAACCGGCTCAGGTATTTTTTCAGTTACGTTAAGAGCAACCAATCCATTTGGTACAGGAACAAAACTGGTAAGCTTCATAATTGCTGCTGAATCTGCACTTACTGTACCCGGACCAAAAGATAGTGTGCATTGTAAAGTAGGTGCATCGATGATCTATACTGTTGATCCTGTTGGTGCAAATACTTATATAGCAACCGGTTTACCTGCAGGATTGTCTATTAATAATAGTACAGGTATCATTACCGGTACGCCAACCACATACGGTACTTTCTCATCAACAATTACAGTGAATGAACCTGCAGGTATTGAGATATTGGGGGATACCAGTCAATACTTTCGGGATGTGACACAATTGAATCGTTTCAGAGATGTTGCAGTGGGTCATGATGGTATTACTATTTATTTGCTATGCGATAGTGTGGGTAGTACATCGGGACCAACATCGGGTGTGGATGGTGGTGTAACGGATAAAGGAAAGATCATTGCATTTAAATATATTGGACAGGTATATTCCTGTCGAAACGCTGCGGATACATTTATTGCACCAACAGCCGGCGGTAATGTATATCAATGGCAGGTGAATACCGGTTCTGGTTTTACCAATATCAGCAATGGGGCTGTTTATTCGGGAGTGACCACCAATACGATGATAATATTGGTAGCAGATACATCCATGTATGGATATCAATACAGATGTATGATCACGAATGGCAGTGTAACGTATAGTCCGACATCTACCTTGAAATTTGCGGATACCTGGACAGGTGCTGTCAACACCGCCTGGGAAAATCCCGGTAACTGGAGTTGCGGATTGGTACCCGATAGCAGCAGTGATGTAGTGATCAATTACGGCACCGTGGTGGTTAATTCTGCCGTTGCGATCCGTAGTTTATATGTTAATCCCACAGTATCGCTGTCTATTCAACCCGGTGATGCATTGAAAGTGTTGCATTAATTAATGTATTTTTTTTATCTTTACAGTCGCACTCGCAAACTGCCTGATAGTATAATGGTAGTACGACAGATTCTGATTCTGTTTGTCTTGGTTCGAATCCAGGTCGGGTAACAAAATATAAAATGCTCCCTTTTAATAAGAGAGCATTTTTGTTTTTAGGAAGAATTAAAATAGCTAATGAAAAAAAAGAACACAATAGAATATTACGGTTATTCCTTTCCCTCGTACAATACACCTATTGATGCGCATAAAGGCGATACGCATAAAAAAGCAGTCCTGGTAAAATATGAGGATGCGATCAAACTGGTGAAGTTTGGATTAAGAGGTATGGAAGATTATACATATCATTATGATGAAAAGAGAAGAGAAAATTATCTTTCCCGTTCTGCAGGGATAAAAAATAAGAATGGGCAGCTAATCAAATTATTGGTCGAGAAGAATATTGTGGAACAGTAAAGAGGAACTGTTAAAGCCGGAACGATAAAAGCGAGAAGGATAATTCTCAGGAACTATTTTTTGCCAGCAGGCTCTTTATTTTATCTAAAACTACCGTTATCGTAAATGGCTTTTCAATAATGTCATCTGCTCCGCATTCTTTATACTCATCGAGCGATTTTGGGTTTGCTGATATTAAGATGATATGAATCTGTTTATGCTTTTTTTTAAGCTCCCTACAGATTTCCCTGCCACTGTCTGGCCCTAACATTACATCTAATAAGATCAGATCGGGAATAAATGAGCTTAAGAGAGCATTTAACTCACTAAGAGATCCTGCGCTTTTAACTTCAAAACCATTCATCTCAAGCAGGGATTTGAAAAAATCCTGTAGATCTGTGTAGTCGTCAACGATGATTATTTTATGCATTTAACCTGGTTTAAAGGCGTAAAAATGGTTCGCTAATTTGAATGCGAAAATATTTAAAAAGAGGTTCTTTCAGGTTGTGTTTTAACACTACTTATGTTAATGGTGTTTTAACGCTATTAAATAGGGTTGTAGGTCAACCTTTACCATTAAGGCCCGCATTATTTTTGTCATCATTTATTACTAACTATGTTAATTGTTTAATAGACTATTCAATTAGCACTACCTTTTGAAAGAACAACCAAAACAGGCTATGAACGAATCCTTGTTATTGAAGGAACTGGGTGGCAGGATCCGCGTGATTCGTCTTAGCAAAGACATGACTCAAAATCAGCTTGCGATCAATTGCAATATTGAAAAATCAAGTATGTCTAAAATTGAATCAGGACAGATCAATCTAACTTATATCTCATTACATCGGATAAGCAAAGGGCTTGA
>Ga0206889_1034_pt1 | contig 25440 bp, 15 predicted proteins | sample Alteio_BWOrgHeat_57_FD_153245 | JGI IMG/M metagenome (GOLD analysis project Ga0206889, IMG submission 153245) | Enriched cells from forest soil in Barre Woods Harvard Forest LTER site, Petersham, Massachusetts, United States - Alteio_BWOrgHeat_Nextera5 ... | reverse complement strand
CCCAATTTTACAAATTTTTTCCATTCCGGTCAATCAACTTTTCTTCAAAAAAAGAGCCCGATATTTCTCTTTTCGATTTTTTTCCGGAGGCATATACTGTTTTAAAAATAGGGAGTGAACGAATGACACAAAAGACGAGCGATCCGGCAATGATCGAAAATGAAACCCCGTTTGATTTGGGATCGGGATGGAATAGCATTCTTTCGAAAGAGCTTTCTCTGTCTTATACAAAAGATTTACATGATTTTGTTTCTGAACAAAGAAAAATTTTTCCGGTATATCCCCCTGAGGAAAATGTCTTCGAAGCCTTTCGCCTGACTCCCTATGAAAAGGTGAAGGTGGTCATCATGGGACAGGATCCGTATCACGGTCCGGGACAGGCGCACGGACTGAGTTTTAGTGTTCCGTCCGGTTTTCCTCATCCGCCTTCATTAAGAAATATTTTTAAAGAGCTGTTCAATGATTTGGGGGTGCCTATTCCTCAAAGCGGAAATCTCTCCTCTTGGGCCGAGCAGGGGGTTCTTATGCTCAACGCGACCCTCACCGTTGTAAAGAGCAAACCGATGTCACATGCGGGTCGCGGATGGGAAACTTTTACGGATAGCGTTGTGCGCGTTCTTTGTGAAAAAGAGGAGCCGGTTATTTTTGTATTATGGGGAAGTCACGCGGGAGCAAAATGTCTGCCGATATTAAACGGTTCCTCAAAAAAAGGATTTCATCCTGTCTTGACATGTCCTCATCCCTCTCCCTTTTCGGCGCATCGGGGATTTTTAGGCAGCGGTCATTTCTCTAAAATAAACAGTCTGCTGAAAGAGCGGGGATTGAGTCCTATTGATTGGCGCCTTTAATCGGAGGCGAAAATTTTTCTTTCTTTCTGAATCCGGCATACAGGATTGCCCCTTCATACAAGATGATGAGCGGGACGGCCAGTAGAATTTGGGTAAACACATCGGGAGGAGTGAAAAGAGCTCCTATGACAAAAGCTCCGACAATAAAATAGCGTCGCCCTTTTTTCATTGTTTCCGGTTGTAATATGCCTAAATGTACGGGAATGAGGAGCAATGCCGCTGCTTCAAAAGCCAGCCCGTTTCCGAGCAAGAGAAGAAGTGTATAGTCTATGTATTGCGTAACGGACCACATATTTATTCCGATTTCCCGATTGAATTCCATTAAATAGCGATTGGCAAACGGGAGTGTTACATGGAAAGAAAAGAGGATTCCCATAAAAAAAAGAGGTAAGGCTAGAATAAAAAATCCGAAAAAAAAGGTTCTTTTTTCGAGGTCGATGGCGGGAAGAATAAAGGAAAAGATTGTGTATAGCCATAGAGGAGAGGTGCCGACCAATCCTATCCAAAAAGAGAGTTTTAAGGTGGCGGTCATCCCCTCTGTCGGAGAGAGAAGTATTAAGGCTGTGGGATTTGTTTGCCCTCCAAAGGGGAGTTTTGCGGTGAGTATCGCATATATTTGAGGATAAAAGAGAAAAGCGATACCGGTTCCGATAAAAACACATAAGAAGCTCTTAATCAATACTTTACGTAATTCTTCTATATGTTCCCAAAATGTCAGGTCTTCTTTATTCATGTTGATCGAGAGTTGTCTCAGCTATCTTTTTTTCAGGATTTGCGATTGTAACCTCTTCTTCTTCAATTCCTTGACAGGCATTTCTAAATTCTTTTACCCCTTTTCCCAGGCTCCGGGCGAGCTCCGGGAGCTTTTTTCCTCCGAATAGGAGGAGAACAAGGAAAAGGATGAGGATAATTTCGCCGGTGCCGAACATATGCGTTTCCTTTGTTGGATGATTTTTTTATTTTTGCTGATTTAAGAAATAGAATCAACAAATTTTCTGTTTTAAAGAGGGTTATGTTATAATAAATTATATTGAGTTAGTTAACTAATCTTAATTTTTAATTATTAAGAGAGGGTAAATGACATCAGCAGCAAGCGGTCCTAAAGGAACTCCTCCACCCGGTGTTCATGCCGGGGCTGAAAGCCAACGTTCGGCAGCCCGATCTCCGCTTCCTGTCCGCACGGAAAAACAGAAAGCTGTGAATACGTTCGCACCGAATGTTTTAAGAAGAAGCACTGAGTTTTTATCCGGGCATCAACCCAAAAGAGTTGCCGAGAGAAGACTTAGTTTGCCGGCGACAATGGTAAGCAATCCTCCAAACGAGAGCAAAAAAATTCGGCAAAATTTTGAAAAGCATGTAGAGGGAGCTAAAGAATTATATGCAGGCATTGCGCAACTTGAAAATAATCATCGAGTTAAAATACAAAAAGCATATGTTAAATTCAATGGTCTGATGGATGAAGCAACAACTCCTACAGCATTAGAGGCAGCTCACACTAATCTATATACTGTTCTGGATAAGATTCGAAAGAGTTATAATGCCCGCTTAGAGACTCAAATTAAAAATCTTGAACAAGATTTATCCGGAATAGCTTCTCTTTACAATCTTCAAAGCAAAGGAAAAGAGGTAGGTAATCCCGATGTGGTAGAGATGGAACAGGTGATTAATCGTTTAAATGAAAAAAAATTGGGACACTACTTAGCTTCTTCCGATCATCATTCTAAAGATTATAAACTTCTTCAATTTCAGGCCACCTTAGAAAAAAAATATAGTTTGTTACAGCAAGAGATGAAATTGAATTCTCCTTCTGCAATACCTTCTTCCGATCCGGAGCCGGAGCCGGCTGCAAAAAAAGGCGGGTTATTTCGCGGAATAGGGAATCGTTTTCAAAAAACCTCTAAAGAGATGAAAGCGCATAACATAGAATTTTCTAAGATTCCAAATAAAGAAAAAATCGAGGAACTAAAAGCGGCAATTGACGATTCTGTGAACTCGCCTTCAAAAAGTATTCCGCGAAAAGAATTATCCGATACGTTTTCAGAGTTGAATAGCAATTTTTGGGCAAAAGATTTCCTTTCTACTACTTTGAAGAATCCGGCTAATTGGGTGAATAAATACGATCTTTCTATTGTCATTGGAGACGGCGGTAAAGCCCATGTCTTTGAAACAAAAGTGGTCCCTCAAAATATTGATAGAAAACCGGATGAAATTCCTTCCGGAGTCCCTTCTTCGGCAAGAGCTAAAAATACGAGACCTGCCAATTTACAAAAAACAGAATCTTTCCGACTGGATATTTCAGATCCGGAAAATCCTAAAAAAGATGAATCCTCTGTGGTTGAAAGATGGAGAATTGGGCAATTAGCGACCAAAGAAGCAGCTAAAGAGGCTGTTTTAACAATGGTTTGGGAAAGTTCTAAAAAAGTAACCGAATTGCATGACAATATGCTTCTGACCACAACAGGTTTAAATATAGATAAAAAGCTGGCGAGAGAACAAAAAGAAAATCTGACAGCAGTATTTAAAGATTTAACTCTTGATGAGATCAATAAGGGGCCGCATAAATATACTGAAACAGAGCTTATCGATTTAAAGAAAAATTATATGCAAACAAATTTCGGGGTAAATGAAGGGGCTATCGGAAAAATAAAAGCGGGCATCGAATTTTCTTTTGTAAAGCTCGGATGGCACACCTCTATTGATGAATTCACAAACAAGGCCATTCCCGATTACAATCGGGTGCTGAGGGGAAAAATCAATTCTCTTATGGGAAAAGGTGCTTTTTCCAAAGAAGGGGTGGTTCTTTTGGAGAGATTGGGAGGTATCGTACAAGTCGGACAGGAGTTGGAAGCTGTGTGGGCAAAAAATGACTTTGCCAATCCGAATTTAGGCAACCAATTCAAAGCTCCCGGTCTCATGAGTGTGGTAGATTCCCTGGCGGGAATCACAGTCAATACTCACTGTAAAAGCGCTAAGGACAGAGGTTCCCTTGTTGAAGGATATGCTTTGGAAAAATTGCAGTCTATACAGGCTAATATAGAAGATAGAAAAGCAGAGCTTCGCACTCAGTTTGAAGGAAAAATCCGAGAAAGCTATCCCAAGGAAGAGTTTGCTGTACAGATCCTTTGTTCCGGAGCTTTTTCTCAGCAAGAGATTGAAGAGGTGTGTGATAGTGAAGATAAAAAATCTCTTCAGAAACTCGTCGAAGGAAAATGTAACGCGGCAAAAACGGCTCTGGGACTTGGAGTACATTTTGAATCAGATTTTTTACAGCAGAAAAAAGTTGTGGGGGGGATTTTCCGTAAATTTTTCCAGGGAACTTTTGGTATTTCAAAAAACACCCCTTTAAGAGAAATAGAGAGTGCTAAAGAGTACGCAGCCGGTTTTCCTAAAGTTTTTAGTAGCATGTATGAAGAAGTAGAGAAAGTGCGCGCTCGCGATCTTTCTGAATTTTCACCTAAAATTTATTCCGATTTACTAAAGCATCAAAGACAAAAAATTCATCAGCGCTTGAACTGCTCTATGGCGATGCAAGTGACAAAAGAGAATACGGGAGTTCCCGGCAATAAAGTTAAAAAAGGTGAGCCTCTCCGAATTTTTTATTCAGGATTTGATAGAAATTATGTTCGCTATCAACTTTTCTTTGCTGCCCCTTCTTCTGAGGATTTTAAAAAGAAGATGATTGAATCAATGGGATTGAATGAACTTAGCGAAGAGGATAGAGAAGAAATTTTGAAAAGAGGAGAAGAGATTCGCGCCGGAAGAAATTATAAGATCCATGATTGTGATAAAATCATTAAAAAAGTCGAATACCTGAAAGGGAAACAATTTTACCCTGCCATGCGTGTAAAGTCGTAAATAATCTAAAAAATTAACCTGAAATCAGCTCATATAGATGATCGAGAAGAGAGGATATTTCCTTTTTTTGTTCCTGATTGAGTCGGATTTTTTTATTGTGGAAGGATCCCGATAATTTTTTTAAAGTGAGGATCGTCGATTCGGCGTGGTTAGATTTTCTTTTGTCCTCTTCATGCAGAGGAAAAAATTCCCGGATGAGGATAAGAAGTTCCGATTTTGTTGCGCCGTTATATTTTTCAATGATTTCATGTTTTCTTTCGAGGGGTCCCTCTCTGCTTGCCAGAGTGTATACAGCCTGTCTCGGCATATGTTCCAATTGCGGTCGAAGGGTTTCCGGGACTGTTGCAAAAAAGTCATAGTATTGCAGAAAATTGTAAGGCGTTTGTCTGTTGTTGTAGGTGGCGATAAGCCAGGCGGTAAAGGCTCCTTCTCTGTATTTTTTTAGAATGGACTGTGCTTTTTTTATCCTTTCACCGTGTAAGAGGATAGCCTGATTGGTGATTGCCTTTACTTCCGAGGTGATGGAGAGGAGATTATGTAAATCTTCAGGCGCCGGATCCTTTTCATCGGAGAATTCCAGCAGAATATTTTCTATTCCCGCTCTTTCTTCCGGATTAAGTTCTGTTACTGCAAAAACCCCGGAAAATCCCGTCAGATTTCCCGCAGCTGATCGCTCGGCCATTTTTTCCATTTTTAAAGAAGAGTCTTTTTTTTGGAGTCTTGAGGTCAAAAGTTCTTTTATATTTGCCATATTCTTCCTGTAAAGCGGATTTACATTCCCGGTCTTATTTAGCTTTTAAACGTTTTATCATTTGTTCCGTAACATTTTTATAGTCTTCCGATGCTCGGGAGGAGGGAGCTGTTTCGAATACCGGCTTACCGAATATAGACGCTTCGGAGACTTTTGAGTCGCGACGTATGCTTGTTTTGAATGCTTTTTCAGGAAATCGCGATTCAATGACCTCTAAAAAAGCCCCGTTATTTTTCCCTCTGGCACTCCAGAAAGAGAGGAGGACTCCTAAAATGTTGACGGGGTGTCGATGATTGATGCTGTCGATAAATTGAGCCAGTCGCTCTAATCCTTTCACACTGTAAAACTCGGGAGTGGCGCATACCAAGGTGTGGTTGGCTGCTATGAGGGCCGATTCCGTCAGCCAGCACAGTGAGGGAGGCGTGTCGATAAAGATAAAGTCGTAAGGAACATCTGCAAGAATATCTCGTAAACGCTCGTGAGAGTATCTGTCTGATGCCAGAGATTCCGAAACTTCGACCCGTTCGAGCCATGTGTCGGCCGGAATGAGGTCTAAATTTTTATATTGAGTGTTTAGGATGACATCGTTCAAATTTTTTTTATTTTGCAGGACCGAAGCCATGCTGTCATTTTCATCAGGATCGAATCCGAGACCTGTTGTCAGGTTTGCTTGCGCATCGAAATCGATCAATAAAACTTTCTTTTTATGAAATTTTGCGAGGGCAGCTCCTAAATGAATAGCGGAGGAGGTTTTGGCCGTCCCCCCTTTAAAGCTGCTGATGGAGATAATTTCCGGTTTTTTCATTGCGACTCCAAATTTTTAGCGGATTGATTCCTGAGAAAAATCGGAGGAGGAGAGACTTCTCTCTTTTCTTTCTCTGCTGATATTCTCAAGAAATTCATTAAAATTTGTATCTCCGTACACGACATTGTCTCGAGTCCGGATACTGAGAGTTTTTCCTTCCGTTTCTTTGTCTCCGATTGTGATCATGTAGTTTACCTGATCCAATTGCGCGTTTCTCACTTTTTTCCCGATCGATTCGTTTGAATCGTCTAGGTCGACAAGGAAATTTTCCTGTTTTAATTTACGGAGAATCTCTTCCGCAAAAGGGACATGCCTGTCGGCAACGGTGAGGATTCGAATTTGACGAGGACTTATCCAAAGGGGGAATCTACCGGCAAAATGTTCGATGAGGATACCGAAAAATCGCTCGATGGATCCGAAAATTGCCCTGTGGAGCATGACCGGCCTTTTGCGGGATCCGTCATCGGCGGTGTATTCCAGTTCGAAACGTTCCGGAAGAGCCATGTCGAGCTGCACAGTTCCGCATTGCCATGTTCTGTTCAGAGCATCTCGGATGTGGAAGTCGATTTTCGGTCCGTAGAATGCGCCGTCCCCTTCATTGATCCGGTAGTCTTTTCCGTATGCATCGAGGGCACCTTTTAGTCCGTTGGTGGCATTTTCCCACTCTTCGTCGGATCCGATTGTATATTTTTCCGGTCGGGTAGACAGTTCCAGTTTGTATTGCAGTCCGAAAGTAGAGTAAATTTCATCGGCAAGATTGAGGATATTCAAAATTTCGCTTTGGATATCAGCGGGGGTCATAAAAATGTGTGCATCGTCCTGATGGAAGCTTCTGCATCTAAACAGACCCGATATGGCTCCTGACGGCTCGTAACGGTGGACATTTCCGATTTCGGCAACCCGAAGGGGAAGTTCCCTGTAGCTGTGCGTATTCGATTTAAAGAAGAGCATTCCTCCCGGACAGTTCATCGGTTTGATGGCAAAATCTTTTTTTTCTATTTGGGAGGTGAACATATTTTCCCGGTAATTTTGCCAGTGTCCCGATCTTTCCCAAAGTTCTCTCGCCATCATTGTCGGAGTTTTGATTTCAACATAGTTATTTTTTTCGAGTAGGTCGGTGATGTAGCGGGTCAGATTTTTCCAAATGATCATTCCTTTCGGATGAATGAAAGGCATTCCCGGGGCCTCTTCTTTGAGGGAGAAAAGGTCTAGTTTAGGACCTAAAATTTTATGGTCTCTTTTTTTTGCCTCTTCGAGCATGAAGAGATATTCTTTCAGTTGTTTTCTATCCGGGTAGGTTACCGCATAGATTCTGGTGAGCATTTCGTTTTCGGAGTCGCCTCTCCAGTAAGCACCGGAAGTTTTAAGGAGTTTTAGAGCCTTTATTTTTCCGAGATTATGTAAATGAGGTCCGCGACAGAGGTCAAAAAATTCTCCTTGTCGGTAGCCGGTAAGAGGAGAGCCCTCTTCGAAGCTGTTGATCAGATCAACTTTATATTTATTATTTGCAAAAGTTTTTAAGGCCTCTTCTTTAGAGGAGAATACTTCTCTTTGAGAGACATAATTTTCTTTTACAATTTCCTGCATGACCGCTTCGATTTTAGGGAAGTCCTCTTCGGAAATATCGAGGTCGGCGAAATCATAATAGAATCCGTTTTCTATGGGGGGGCCGATTGTCGGTTTGGCATCGGGCCAAAGGCGGAGGATTGCCTGTGCGAGAAGGTGAGCGGAGGTGTGCCAAAAGACCTCTTTTCCTTCAGAGTCGTCGAAATTCCAGAGAGTGACATTATCTCCGTCTCGGAGTTCAGTCGTCAGGTCGCGGGTAACACCATTGATATGAGCGGCAAGAGCTTGGTGAGGTTCTTTGAGATTTAGGTGATCAGCGAGATCTTTTGCCGAACTTTTTTCCGGAAGTTCTATAACCGAACCGTTTTTTACTTTGATGAACATAGGTGATAGCCTTATCTTATGCCGACGATCTTCTGTCGGATTAATAATATTGATCAGAATAATACTCCGAAATAGAGTTTTCCCGCCACGATCTTATGCATGCAATTGCTCATCTGTTTGATAGAGTGAAGATTTGTTCGATTTTAATGAGGTTTTTTTTCTTTTGCGGTTGCGTATAGCGAGGCAAGGACGGAAATTGTCAGGATGGCAACGATCATTCCGAGGCTGAATAAGATCGGAATGGGGTAGTATCCTGCTATCAGCATTTTACAACCTATGAAAATCAGGATGAGAGCCAGTCCCGTTCCCAGGTAGCGGAATTGATCCACAAATTTTTCTAAGACAAAATATAGGGAACGGAGTCCCAATATGGCAAAAACGTTGGAACTATAGATGATAAACGGATCGGTTGTGATGGCGAAAATTGCCGGGATGGAGTCTAAAGCAAAGACAACATCTGTTGTTTCGATAACCAAAAGAACAATAAAAAGGGGAGTGGCAAAAAGTCGCCCGTCTATTCGTACAAAAAATTTTTCTTCGTGATAGGCATCGGTAACCGGAAAGAATTTTTTAAAAAGTTTTACGACGAAATTTTTTTCGGGTTGCTGCTCTTTTTCTTTTTGAAAAAGAAGTTTTATTCCGCTGATAATGAGGAATCCCCCCAGAACATAAATAAACCAATGAAAGCGTTCTATTAGAGTTATCCCTGTTAAAATCAAGGTGATACGCATGACGAGCGCACCTAAAATTCCCCAATACAGCACCTTATGCTGGTACATTTTAGCTACTTGAAAATATTTAAATAAGACGACAAAGACAAAAATATTGTCTACACTCAGCGATTTTTCTATCAAATATCCTGTAAAAAATTGAAGCCCTGCTACAGGTCCTTTGGTAAAGTAGACGAAAAGATTAAACAGGAGAGAGAGGGCAATCCAAAAAAGGCTGAGCAGTATCGCTTCCCGAGTTTGGATTTCATGTTTTTTTCTGTTAAAGACATTCAGATCAAAAATTAAAAGAATGAATATCAGTAAGTTGAATCCAATCCACGTAAAAGTCTCGCTCATGCAATCGTCTCTTTAGAATAACAGTGTCTATATTCGCCTGATTATTCCGAATGAGTAAAAGATGTCAAAAGATATTTTGCCGAGAGTCGTACAAACGGAGTGGTCGATTTATATTTTATTTTCTATTACTATTCGAAAAAATACAGAAGGACCGGAGGGTCGCCCGAATGCTTAGAGAAGAGGTCAATGCCGCCCGATCCGCTATAGAAAGTACTATAGATTCTCCCGAATTTTTTTCGGCGGTATTTACCTATATTGCAAAAAAAAGAAAGGCAGCGGAAAAATTAGAGGGCGATAATTTTGTAAGAATTTTTTCTGAAGAGTATGACGGGTTAAGTCGTAGAATAGATTTGGGCGGAATACAGGAAAGCTGTTCTGTGCGGAATAATTTACGGACAAGACGACTTGCCAATTTATTGATTGACGATCGCGGTATGGTCAATATTGCGAGTTTGAAACATGTAATCAAAATTTGTAAAGAGCACCTCTATTTTCTCGGGCCGGACAGACAGTATGACTCGTTGAGGCAGGAGCACATTCTTTTTTTTCTTCAAAAACTTTATGATGACAAAGAATTTCTAAAAACACTGCAGGCCATTACCAGGCCCCATTTTCATCCGGTGTCAGACGAAATTATTCGCGATACATTGCAACTTTCTCCAAAAATTACGATTACCGATGCCCATACGAGACGTGCCGTATTGAGTGCAGGAATGTGCTATCTCAGACAGGCGCTGGGATCCTGTTTTGCAACCGCTCCTGCCATTGTCATTCACGATGAGCAGCCCTTGCGATTTTTTGAAGACATGAACGAGCTATTCGGCACCGGAAGATTAAAAAGGACTTTTAGCGGAATAGAATATTCGGTCCCTCTTAACGGAAGTTCGGGAACGGGAGATTTAAAAAAACCTTTTCTTATTTCTTCTAATCCGGAAGAGACCGGATTTAAGTTATCCGAGCAGCCCGGATTGATTTTAGCTTTAGAAAAAGAGGGTTTGATAGAAGAGAGTTTGTCTCTTCATGAAAAGCAGGAGAAACTCAGGGAATATATAAAAAAATTTGTAGAGACCTCTCCTTCTACAACATCTCCATATCTCATTGTCAATATAGAGCAAATTCTCCGTTTTGTTTTTTTAGACAGATTTTCCGTTACCGAAGAACAGGTAAAAGAAATGGAGAAAAGAGCTCCCCGTTCTATGCCTACTGAAATCATGATGCGAATGCCCGGTACGGCCTTAGCGGGTGGAAAAGGGGATTCCATTTATAAATTTAAAGAGGCCTTAAACAGAGCAAAAAAAACATTTAAATCTTTCGGCGATAATGCGCTTTTGAGATCGTGGGAATATACCATGGCCTCTTTTGCCGAAACAAAAGGAGAATTTTCCCGATGGAATCTCTATTCAAGTCTCGGATTAAGGGCTGATGATCAGGGGGGAATCGGATTTTCTCTGTATACCATTCTGAAGAATCAACTGGAAGCGGCAAATCGGGATATAGAGGAGTACCAATTTCAGTATGAGCAGATGTTTGCCCAAGTTAAAATTGTGGAGAATCGTCTGAAGAGAGCCTCTTCCGAAGATGAAGCCCGGTGGTTAAAAATTGATTATAAAGCTAAGGTCGGCGAATTAGATGCCATTGTTGAATATCGCGACAGAGCGCATTTTAGGGCAAAAAGAATAGCGAATTTATTTGATCAGCTGATCGGATATTATATAGACCTCTTTCCTAAGTATTTTCAGGAAGTATATGACCCTGAAATGATGGACATAAATGTCGGTCCTTACAATGACAGTCCTGCCGGATTCCGTTTGCTATATAAGCACGGAAGGACAAATTCAGCACAATGGAGCATTATCACGAATCAGGAAGAATTCATTGACGCGTTGTCCGGCTTTTTTATTGCTGCCGAAAGAAATATGGATATCGATGAAGAATTTAAAGGCCTTGAAACACTTTTAAGCGAGATTACGACCGAAATTGTAGGGCATATAAAAACCAAAGAATTTTTGGAGACCGCTCTTTATCGGATGGCCGCAGCGCATAATACAGGTATTCCGGAAAATCCTTTGGAAAATATGGATAAAGTAGAAAAAAAACCTTGGGTATATACTTCAGGAGGCAATCTTCATACTTTAGTCAGTGTATATTTTCGGAGAGAGCATAAACCCACCTCTGTTTCCCGTTGGGTGGAAAATCCGCAGGAACTTCTTGTGTTCCTTGCCGATACATTAAAAAAAATTCCGTATCAAATTACGAAAGATTTTGAAGGCAATACAAAAAAATCAATGCTGATGTACTCACCGACCCATGCTTTTATTTTAAAACCCGGACAATATCCATTTGTCAACAGTTGGAAAAACGAAGAATTTACTTACACTTGGATTCGCGATCACCTTATATTTCCGATGCAACGATTTAACGATGCTATAGTATTGAATTCAGATGCGATGCTCTATCTGGTCAATCGTTTAATGCCCCATATTCCTGAAAATTTCAGACCTTTATTCAAACAAACTTTCGGAGATCTAAGAGGCTCTATGTCGGTCCCTCTTTTTCGGGATTATCTGATAAAAGGAATTGAAACTCATAGAGGTTTAAGTGAGCGGGGAAGACCCGTTATCGATGAAGAGACGATTGATAAAACTCTTTATTCTCATCTTCCGATTTTTCCTATCTACAGTATTCGCGATCATGTAGGAGAAGTTCTTTCAAAACTCCCGGGAATTTCAAAAAAAGAGATAGAAAATGCTCTTCTCTATTTAGAGGAGTTCACTCCCCGATTTTTAGGAGAGAGTGTTATGGGAGCAAAACAGTTTCAGGACGTTTGTAAAGCACTTATTTGCCTTATAAAAAATAAAACTTCTTTTTCCGTCGACTATCATACTTTAATAAAAAGAGTTTGTGAAGAACTGGGATATTCGATGCCGAGACCCATCATTGTTGCAGATACCAATTGGGTGAAAGATTATTTTAGTTTTGTTGTGAATCCGGGGACAGGAAAATTAGAATTTTGGTGTACCGACGCTTTAGGAGTAGAAGGTACTCCTATGAGTTCGTGGAATAAATGGTTGGACGGATCGGTAAAAAAACCGGATTGGGGAATCTTCGTACAACCTTATGAATATACCGGATAAATCAAATCATACAGGGGATAGATTTAAAATCTCCCTTCCAACCTGTAAGGAGAGTATCCTGTAAATTTCCTGAATTCTCCGGACGGAAAATTTCAAATGAAACAGCTATTCCCTGATGAGAAATTTTTTTCCCTTCAGGTAAAAGTATATCGAGCTCTATCGTATAAATGCCGTTTAAAAACATTCCCGGATCAATTTCTGATAGAAATTCATAACTTCCCTGAAGAAATTTTATTTCCGATCCGGACTCTCCGGTTATTTTATGGCGAACGATAATATTTCCCGAGCGATTTACTATAAGAAAACCTACAAAAAGGTCAGGAATAGCTTGAAGAAGAGAGATTTTTATAGAGACAGAGCCTTTCCCTAGCGGAGATTTAGGCGGTGTATATTCCAATGAATGGATGACAACCGGACCGTTCTCAAATTTTCCCGACCATGAACTTCCTTTTTGGGGAGATCCGCTGCCCGAATATTTTGCTACACAATCCGCTAAACTGTCCGTCGGAACCACCGAACCGTTTTCGAGAAGCAAACCTTTATTGCAAAAACGTAAAGCCCACATATCGTGAGTGACAAAAATAATTGTCCTTCCCTCTTTGCCCACCTCTTCCAGTTTATCTATGCATTTCTTTTTATATTGCGTATCACCGACAGCCAAGGCCTCATCGATAATCAAAATTTCAGCCTCTAAATGCGCGGCAACGGCAAAAGCCAGACGAACAAACATACCGGAGGAGTATCGTTTTACAGGAGTATCCAGGAACAGTTCTATTTCGGAGAAATCGACAATTTCATCAAATTTTCCGGCTATTTCTATTTTAGACATACCCAAAAGGGCGCCGCTTAAATAAATATTTTCCTTCCCCGTCAATTCCGGATGGAAGCCCGTGCCCACTTCGAGTAAAGCGGCGACTTTCCCTCTTACCGTAATTTTTCCGTTTGTAGGAGGAGTAATCCGACTGATGATTTTAAGAAGGGTAGATTTTCCGGCGCCGTTTTTTCCTATAACAGCAAGTTTGTCTCCCGGATCTAAAGAAAAAGATACGTCGTTTAATGCCCAAAATTCATGCGGGGCATTTTTTATAATTTTTTTAGGAGAAAAAACACGCTTCAGACCTGCTGTTAACTTGTCTTTTAAGGTTTCCGTCTCCAATTTTTGATTTCGAAGAACGGAATATTTTTTAGATAGATGTTCTACTAATAAAGTCATAATCAGATAATATCGGCAAAAAATTTTTCTATATGTTTATAATAGGTCAATCCGAGATAGAGAATGATTCCGATGACACAAATCGATACGAGTTGCCCCGGCCAATAAATGCTCTCTTCTCCTCCGATGATTGTTCTGCGAAACCCGTCTATAATTCCGGCCATCGGATTGAGGTGATACAGCAATCTCCACTTTTCAGGGATAATAGAACCGGAGAATGCTACAGGGCTAATATACAGTCCGAATTGGATGGCAAAAGGGACCAATTGCCTGCAATCTCTATACCGTACATTTAACGCGGCAGACCAAACTCCGAGTGCAAACGAGAGTACTAACAGCTCTATAATAAAAAAAGGGAGAAATATTATCTCTTTAGGCGGAACAAATCGGTAATATACAAGCAAAATACAAAGCATGCCGGCCGTAATTAAAAAATCTATGAAGGTTATGATCATAGAGCTGATAGGCAGCAGGATCCGGGGAAAATAGATTTTTGTGATGAGTTGGTAATTGACAATAAGACTTTCACTGCAATCGCTGAGGGTTGAAGCAAAAAATTGCCAGGGAAGAAGTCCTGTGATCACAAGCAACACATAAGGATATCCTTTATCCTGTCCCAAATGCACAAGCTTGCCGAAAACAAGGGTGAGGGTGATCAACAGAAGAAAGGGTTTAAGGATGTGCCATAAAAATCCGACTGCCGTCTGTTTATAACGCACCAGGAGATCTCTCCAGGTCAAAAAGAACAACAACTCGCGATATTGCCACAGCTCTCGGACATAATTTGTTTTATTTTTTCCTGCTTCAATCAGCAACATTGCCGAACTCTCCGGTGTAAGAGATGGATATTATCCTTTAATGAGGATATTTAAAAGAAAAAATGTATCTCATGTTCTACTAATTTCTTATGATTCAATTTTAGATCAGGAATAAATTTTTTATTACCGGTTATAGCCTTATATTTCTTTTTTTTGTCATAAAAAGCGTTTTTATTATATGATCAAAGAAAAACATAAGGAGAACTGATATGCATTCTTCAAATCCTGCATTAAGAGAAGAAACTTTTACCGGTTTCAGAAGAGTAAATTCTGTCGATGCAATGACAGTAGGGGGAGTAATTTTTAAGACATTACTTTCCTTATGTCTTGTGATGCTCTCTGCCGGTTGGGTATGGATGAAATTTTATCAATCAGGCGGCGATGTTTCGGTCGTTTCTCCTTGGATGTGGGGAGGAATGTTCGGCGGTTTAATCATCGCCATGGTGACCATCTTTAAAAAAGAATGGGCTCCGATTACGGCACCTCTTTATGCTCTTGTTGAAGGGCTCGTCATTGGAGGTCTTTCCTCTATGTTTGAAGCCTCTTATCCCGGCATTGTCATTCAGGCGGTCAGTCTTACTTTCGGAACGCTATTTGTGATGCTCGCTGCCTACTCTACAGGATGGATCAAAGTCACCGAAAAATTTAAACTCGGTGTGGTCGCTGCTACCGGCGGTATTTTTGTTTTTTACCTTATAGGGATTGTATTGAGCTTTTTCGGCGTGACAATGCCTTTGGTTTATAGCAGTTCTTTATTCGGCATATTGTTTAGTCTTTTTGTCGTCGTGGTGGCAGCTCTCAATTTAGTCATGGATTTTGACTTTATCGAGCAAGGGGCTGAACATGGCGCACCTAAATATATGGAGTGGTATGCAAGTTTTGCTCTCATGGTGACTTTAATATGGCTTTATATCGAATTTTTGCGCCTTCTGTCAAAAATTCAAAGCAGAAATTAAGCCTAAGAAGAATATCATTCGCGCAGCGGTTTGGAGTGCGGTGACTCGTCACCGCTTTGCCCTCGCATCGACTTGTCGATGCGTTTTTAAAAATTTACAGACTAATTTTTGAACGAATTTCTGAAAATCTATAAACACAAAATAACGATTAAACCGCCTCGACAAGTCGAGTCGAGGGCAAAGCGGTGACGAGTCACCGCACTCCAAACGCTGCGCGCCTTAAATTCCTCTTATGCTGCCCATCGATTGTCCGAGGAGGCAGCGAATTTCTTTGCCACTCTCGGATTTTTCGATGAGGTCGGGGCTAAATACGATTGTATTCGGTTTAAAAAGAAGGATGAGGGCGGAGCCTCCGAAAGAGAAAAACCCCTTTTCTTCACCCTTTCTGTAGAATTTTCCGGGGGAAAAGGTTTGTTCGATGCTTCCTACATTGGTGGCCCCTATCTCTAAAAAAAGTATATTTCCCATATGCTCTGTAGAGAGAGTGGTGATTGTTCTTTTATTTTGCGTGAATATATCAATATTTTGTTTAACGGCTACCGGATTGACCGAATAGAGGTATCCGTTGATCAATTTTGTTTCACCCGGAATACAGTCGCAAGGAAAATGAAAACGATGATAGTCTGTCGGACAAAGTCTGGCTATTACCATGGATCCTCCTGCATATTCGTCAGCGAGAGCTTCATCTTGCAGTAAAGCCGGTAGAGTGAATTTTTTTCCTTTTACGAGAAATCCTTCTGCACTATCGATATTTTGGAAAAAATAGTATCGTCCGTCAGCCGGGATAATCAATGGAGCTTTGTCAATAGGTCGACATTCAATTTTTAAATGACGGATAAAAAAATCATTGAACGATCGAAATTTTTCCGGAGAAAGGATAAATTCGGAGGGATCAATCCGGTAATCCTGAATAAAAGAGGCAATTTTTTTTTTAGACAGAAAACTTTTCATGTATAGGCCATAAAGCCGGGAAAAGAGAGGGCTCTCTGAAGCGAAAAAACGGAGGCGTCTTCCGAAGGCTGTGGGACCGTAAAGCAAGCTAAGGGATTTATAACCGTAAACAGGTTCAATCTCTTCTTTCCCGGTAACTCTGTCTATAAATATAATCGGTTCCATGGAGCCTTTCATTAGGGTGTAGTTTTCTTTGATTATATCTCTGATTAAAGTTAAAGTCTAATAGACCTCTTTAATATATAACTCGAATCATGCAGAGCCATGGAATATTCAGCGGAAATTATTTTTAGCAATTATCTCGAACAGTTGTTTGAAAAATTCGCCGGCCGTCTTTTTGCCGATACCGATCCTTTTTGCAGACGCATCGTCCTTGTTTCCGGTCCCGGGATAAAAAAATGGCTGACTTTACGAATGGCCGAACATCCCCGTCTCGGAATAGCGGCGGGAATAGAGATTTATAGTTTAGAAGAAGGCTTTAAAAAAATTTACGGCCTCACCTGTGAAAATCCCGGGCCGGAAAGGATCCCGACGGAATGGGAGTTGTCCTTAAAAATAGAAGTAGAGATAAGGAAAATTTTAAAAAAGGGAGCTGATCTTTCCGAAGAAGAGGCTTCGTTAGAAATTTTGATTCATTATTTACAGGGCAAAGAGGTAACACTTTCTCCTAAGGGAGAAAAGCGGCTGTTTTCACTTTGTGAAAAACTGAGCACACTTTTTTTTCGCTACGGTCATTACGGAGGAGCTGCTATTGACCGGTTTGAAAAATCCGAAGAAAAAAATTGGCAGGCTCATATTTGGAGATCCGTTTTTTGTCATCCGTCATCCGGTCTAACCTATCCCCGCCGGCAATTCAATAAATATAATCCTAAAAAAAATTGTGAAAATATCACCGGACATATTTTTGCTGTTAACTATATTTCTCCTGAATATATACGATTTTTGAAAAAATTTGCCGAAAAAATTCCTGTATTTCATTATATATTATCCCCCTGTTCCTTATTTTGGAGCGATATTTGTTCCGATAAACAGAGGATTTCCATGCGCAATTATTGGCATGAAAAGGGAGTTTCTTTTGAAGAGGAAAGTGCTTTGGAAGAATTATTGAAAGATAGGAATCCGTTACTTGCAAATTTGGGTCGTTTGGGAAGGGAGATTGCGAAAGAGCCGGAAATTTTAGAAACTGATTTTGAAGAGTTTTATATCGTCAATGAAAAGTACAAGGCTCATGAAATATATTCCGATTATTATTTTGAAGAGTATTATACAACACAAAAATCTTCTTTTACTCTTTTAGATGCATTGCAGACAGATATTCTTTTATTGAGAAATCCTGATGGGGCAAAAAAAATTGACTTTGTCCGTGATTTATCTGTTCGTGTCGACATAGCTCCCGGAAAATTGCGTGAGGTGGAAATACTTTATGACAATTTATTGAAAATGGTATCGGATTCTAATGCGGAAAATAATCCTATAAAACCAAGTGATATCCGGGTGTATGCACCCGAGATAAAGGATTATGAGCCCTATATAAGAGTAGTTTTCGGTCGGGTTGATTCCTGTTTAGAGTGTCGAATTCTTACCGGAAAACCTCTTTTGCATACCCGTGTAGTCAAACTTTTTCTTTATATTCTTTCATTGAATGATTCAAAATGGAGTTCTAAAGATATTTTGAAACTATTTGAGTTTCCGGAATTTCTTACAAAAAATCCATTTTCTCATGAAGATAAAGAGATGATCCGGTTATGGATACGGGAAACAGGAATCTCTTGGGGAGAAACTGATTTTCATCGCGACCGGATATTGGAAAAGAATCATTGTACGAACGGAATGATCGATAAACGTTCTATAGGTACTTGGGAATCAGGATTTGAGAAATTATATAAATCTATGGTGATCACAAATGAAGAGAAAAAATCTTCAACGGCATTTTCAAATTTTGATCGTTTGAATATAGAATTCACTCAAATCGATACTTTAGGAAGGTTTTCGGGACTTATAAATTCTTTGCGAGCGGATCTTAGCCTTCTTTCTGACGGTACATGTATGACGTTGCATGATTGGTCACTTTATCTGGAATGTATGATAGAAAGTTATATAGCTTCGGATCCTTTGGAGAGCCAAAGTGAAAATGATTATCTGTTTTTATTGGAGGCAATACAATCGATTAAAAAAATTGATTCGGATTCCGAAAAATTTTCTTATTGTTCCGTTGCATCGCGCTTAGAAAGTCTTTTAAGCAGAGAAAGGGAAATTTCAGAAGAAAGAGCGTTACACGGAGTCACTTTTTCTTCTCTTAAAGAAGGATATATTGTCCCCGGAAAAATTATTGCTTTAATAGGTATGTGTGAAGAAGATTTTCCTAAAAAAGATCTTGATAATTCCTTAAATGCTCTTCAACAATATACCGATACTGATTTCTGTCCGCGGCGTATAGATTTTGACAGATATCATTTTTTAGAAATTCTTCTTTCCGTTCGCCGGTATCTTTGTTTAAGCTATGCAAATGAATCCTCTGAAGGGACTCCGAAAAGTCTTCGATCATCTGTTGTGAGCGAACTTTTAGATTATATGGACAGTGCTTACACAATAGACGGAAATCTTCCTTCTGAGGTGTGTACCTTTGTTCATCCTTTTTATTCCTTCGATAAAAAATATTTTGATAAAAAATCCGGTTTTACCGGTTATTCATTATCGAATTACAGAGCTGCCCAAGCCTTTTATTCGGTCGACAAAAAAGAACCGTATACATTTATCGAATCCTTTTCAATAAAAGAAAAAAAAGATTTTATAGAAGAAGAAGACTCGATCTCTGTAAATGATCTTTCTAATTGTGTGAAAAATCCCTTGAAAGTTTTTTTTAATCGATGTCACGGTATATATCTTTCGGGAGGGCATGATAAAGAGATAAAAGATGAAGAAAATTTTTCTGTTTCTCTGTTGGATAGTGCTATCATAAAAAAAGCAGCCCTACGAAATCTTTCAAAAGATGTTTTAGAATCTGCCGATCGTACGGGAAAACTTCCGTTAGGGATGTTCGGTCGGATTGTCAAAGGCAAAATTTTGCGCGATTCTGAAGTGATTGTAAAAAATTTCGAAAATTTCGGAATAAATTTTGCAGATGTATTTACGATAGAACTTTCTCCCCGCACCGAGGTCATCACTTATACAGGAGAAGGTGTTCTCACTGTTCCTGCCGTTAAAATCCGGATAGGCGAGAAATCTGTTAGTATTACAGGCATTTTGCGCGATGTATGCAATAAAGGATTGCTTACTTATACAGATGACAAATCCGAAGAGGTAATAAAATATTGGCCTGAATATATTGTGCTGAGCTATTTAATAGAAAAATACGATCTTCCTATTAAACCGAATCTTTTTCCGATGAAAAGCGGAAAAGGGATAGTAAAATCAGGCTTAGTTTCCGGGAATGAACAACTTTTACACAATTTTGTTCAATTATTTTTTCTGACTGCTAAATATCCATCGCCGTTATTACCTGAAAGAATTCCGGGTATTTTAGAGGGGAATATCAATAAATTAGAACATCTTATAAAATCCGATTTTTCCAATCCTTTCCGATCATATTCCAATGCCTATTCAGATAAAGCATTTCCTTTTGGCTATGTATCTAATTCATGCGATCAAATGCCGGAATGGAGGGAGTCCTGCATAGAATGTTTCGGAGGCTTTTATGAGATGTGGTATAGCAAAGTTGCCCTTTCCGGTGTAGAGGAGAGCGATGATGAATAGTTTTTGTATTCGAGATAAGAATGTCAATGTGCACGGAAATTATCTTTTAGAAGCTTCGGCAGGCACGGGGAAAACATTTGCTATAGAAAATCTGGTTACCCGTTTATTGATAGAAAAAAATCCGGAAACCGGAAAAACTCTTAGCATCCGCCAAATTTTGGTGGTGACCTTTACAAAAGCTGCTACAGCGGATTTAAAGCATAGAATTCGTAAAAATATTGTCAATTGCCTGAAAGACATTCGAAGATTACATGCAAATTCAGAAGAGCAATATACAGGACCTTTTTCTTTTATAGAAAATATTTTGAATAAAGGTTTGCAAGAGGTGAATACCGCTATCAGATCTTTGGAGGATGCCTTATATTTTTTTGATGAATCCTGTATTTATACCATTCACGGATTCTGCGCTAAAATGTTAAAGGAATATATTTTTGAAGGCGACTTATGCCTCTCTTCCGATACAGAGCATCTTTCTTTAGCAGAAACCCGACGACTTGTCAGAAATTTTTTCCGCACAGAATTAATTCCGGAAAGGTATGCGGAAGCACAGGTAGAAATTGTTTTAAAAAATTTCTTAGGGAAATATGAAGGTCTGGAAGAAAAAATTATCCGGATGATCTTGCAGGGATTCGAAATTAAAAAAAATGCAAATTATACCGAACTTTTTTCCCGATTTATTTCCGCCATGGAAAAATTACGGAGTGATTTCGGATTTTCCGGTAAATATCTCCGAGAAGATTTTGAGAATTATAAAGATGCTTATAAAAAATTGAAAATTTCGGGGAATTTCGAAGAGAAAATTTTCTCTTTTTTCGACTTATTTGATAAATCCCGGTATAATAATAAAGATTTTGATCGCCTGATAGAAGATGATCTTCTGTTGTACCATTTTATAAAACCCGGCAATAAAAAAGTTAAAAAAACACTCGGCGGGGAGCTCCATTATCCCGATCTCTATGAACAGGTAGAGGCTGTTCTTTATCCTATTATTGCAGAAGCCCGATCGCCGGAGATGATCATTTCCAATATGGCGAATGAATGCAGAGAGTATCTTAAAAAATATTGTAGGGAAGAGGAAAAGCCTGTTTTTGATGACTATCTTCTTTTTATGCAAAAAGCCTTGGAAAATGATCAATTTCGAAAGAAAATCGGTGAAAAATTTTGTGTCGCCATCATCGATGAGTTTCAGGATACCGATTTAGTCCAATGGAAAATTTTCCGCACTCTTTTTTTAGAATCCGAGAAAAAAGAAAATTTTTTATATCTGGTGGGAGATCCGAAGCAATCTATTTATTCTTTCAGACAGGCAGATATCTACACCTATATTGCAGCTGCAGAGACTCCGGGAATGGAACAAAGGGTAAGTCTCGATACAAATTATCGTTCCGATCCTTCTTTGATCCGGGCGTTGAATACTCTATTCTCTCGGTGCCAACAATTGATCTTTTTGCCTGCTACACAACAAAATTTGGAATATCGGCCGGTTAAATCCGGAAAACCGGAAAATACTCTAAATTTAGATGACGGAATAGGATATCTCCATTTTTTTGTAGATAAACGTGAGGTAAAGAGGAGCAATTCATATCCTCTTGAAACCATGGAAGAAGAAAGCTTTTTTCCGTTTATGACAGAAGAAATTTTACGCCTTCATAATAAAGAGGGATTTTCTTTCGGCAAATTTGCTGTTTTGGTAAGCGATCGATTTCAGGCTGAAAGAATCGGAGATTTTTTGAAAAAAAGAGGTGTACCTTTCCTCGTACAAAAAAATTCTTCTTTGGAAAATTCTCCTGCTTTAAAAGCTCTTATAGAAGTTCTTGAGGCTGTTTTATATCCGAAGAATGAAAATATTATTAAAAAAGCTTTGGCAAATCCTATTATAGGAATGACCGATCGGATAATGAGAGAAGAAATCGGCTCTATATGCATTACTGAAGATGTTATGGAGAAGATTTATTCCTTGCGTGAAATTTTATTGAAGAAAAATTTCGGATTTTTTTATGAAGCTTTAACAGAAACTATATGGAATAAAAAAGGGCGTACCATAAAAGAAATGCTGCTTTTGCAGAGCGGTCAACCTGAATTTTTTGAAGAATTGGAGCAAATTGCCGAGATTCTTATAAAATATCAATATGAAAACTCTGCTCACGCATATGGATTGATTGAATTTCTTTATAATTTTTCCGAATATTTTTCAGAAAATCCTTCCGATATAGAAAAGAAACAGGAAAGAAACCAAAATTCTGTAATTATTGTGACGATTCATTCCTGTAAAGGATTGGAGTACGATATTGTATTCACTCCGGGAATATTAAGAAGATCGCCGCAACCCTCTCTGATTGTTCCGGTAAAGGATCCGGAGGGTGTTTCTTTAAAGCCGGTACTTTTGGAAGAGGACGAAAAATATATTCAATACTGCGATGAAATTGATGCAGAAAAAATGCGCCAATTTTATGTAGCGGCAACACGCGCAAAACAACGTTTATATATTCCTATAGCAATGGTAACAAATTCTATTCCAAAAAGAGGATGTGCTTCTCTTTTGGAAATATATCTCGCAAAATTGCAGGGAATTGTAAAAAATTCGAATGAGCTTTATTTAAGGATGAAAAATCCTTCTCTTTCAATTTTAGAATCCATTGTTGATGAAATGCCTGAAATCACTCTACAGATATTGCAGAGCACCGAAATAACCGGAGAAAATGATTTTATCACAATTCCCGAATCAATAGGACCGGCTCCCGAAAAAATTGTCCTGCCGGTACAACACCTTTTTCTTCAATCTTTTTCCTCTCTATCTAAAAAATCGGCCGGTTCCGGAGTCATATCGATCGGTGAGGGTGCTCCTCAAAATTTTTTAGAAAACAATAAAAACTTGCATACTTTACCTTCAGGAAGCGAAACAGGGAATCTTCTCCACGCTATTTTAGAGAATATTCCGTTTGATATAGAGAACATACACGATTATGTAAAAGAATATACTTTGGGAACTTCCTATGCCGATTGGTCGGAATGCATTTCAGAAATGATAAATAATTGCCTACATACCTCTGTTGGTGGAATTTTATTGAAAGATATTTCTCAGAAAAAAATGTATAGAGAACATCGATTTCTTTATCCGTTGACCGGAAATATTCCTTTTTTAGATGAATTTATTGTATCACCGGGCTATCTAAACGGAATTATCGATCTCATTTTTTGTGCAAACGGTAAGTACTATATTGTGGATTGGAAAAGCAATTGGTTGGGTCCTGACTCAAGCGCTTATTCGGAAATGAACTTAGAGAAATCAATGGATGTTCATTCATACAAATTACAGGCAGCTCTTTATAAAGAAGCCTTAAAAAAATATCTTTCTATATTGGTGCCGGATCCGTTTGAAGAGATTTATGGAGGAACCTATTATTTCTTTCTTCGTGGAGTAGAATCTCCGGGAAAAGGTCTCTATTGTGTAGATGATGCAGAGAGAAATCTCTCGGAATTCCATTCTGTTCAACCGGTTGTTTTCGAAAATTTTTCAGATGCAATTCCGATAAAAGAGGAAAAATAAGATGCAAGGGTGTGCACAAAAACTTTTTTATACAAAGAAATTGAAGGGAAATCTGCAGGATTCAAAATTTTTCTCTTGTATGCCCGACAATCGGATTTTAGAATTCTTTTTTAATCGGGGTATTCTTTCGTATGCCGATTTATTCTTAGCAAAAAATCTTTTAGGCTTGGAAGGCATTGCGATTAAAGGATTGGTTCCTCTTGTCTGTCATTTATCTCTGGCGATACGGCAAGGGCATTTATGTATAGAATATACAAATGATACTGTCAGGCCGGATCCCTCTTTATTATGGAAATTATATGGAGAGGAAGAGGAGGCCGGTGATTTGCAGGAAGAATTAAATGAGATAACAGATCTTATTCTTTTAGGAATAAAAAACATCCCTTTGGAATACTTATGTGATCCTGATTTAGATCTCACACAAAAGCCTTTTGTGATAAAAAAAAACATTCTTTATCTCCAAAAATTTTGGAGTTATGAAAAGAAATTTATTGAATCTATCATAACAATTGATAAAGCTGTCCCTCTATTCAATCCGGATGCCGGTATTGTTCGAAAAGAGGTCGATAGATTGTTTAAAGAGGGAAAAATTCTTCCTGAACAAAGTGAAGCCATTCCTGCGGCATGTCATAATAATCTGACTTTGATTACGGGAGGACCGGGAACAGGAAAAACGTACACTGCCGGAATTATTATTAAAATATTTATTATGTCAATTACGGAAGAGGAGAAAAAAAATTGCTCCATAATCCTTGCGGCACCAACAGGAAAAGCTGCTTTTAATCTGCAAAACAGCCTGAATTATTTACCTGAAGATTCTTCTTTTTCTATCAAAACAAAAACTCTTCACTCTTTATTAGAAGGCGATAGTAATCGAAATAAAGGAGGCTCGGGATATATAGAGGGAAATTTTATTGTAATTGATGAAAGTTCTATGATCGATGCTAAAATGATGTCGCGCTTGCTTTCTTCCGTAAGGCCCGGAACTAAAATGATTTTCCTGGGAGATAAGTACCAATTACCGGCGGTGGAGTCCGGATGTCCTTTTTCTGATCTCCTTAAAATAAGAGAAAGAGATGCCCCTTTAAGTGTCATTGAATTAAAAAAATGCCTCCGTGCAGATATACGGGAAATCGTTACGTTTGCTGAATCTGTAAATAAAGGGGATATCAAAGCAATTCTTGAAGTCTTAAATACAAATGATGCGGAAAAGACTATTTCAGGATTTTTTTACGATGCTAATTCCCGATCGGGAATCCTTCAGCAAATAATTCTCAAGGAAGCTCTTTCATTTTTTTGCAGTATTATACAAAAAAAAGGACAATCCTACGACTCTCTTATTGAAGAGTTTAATAGCTTTAGAATCTTATCTCCGTTAAGAAAAGGGACAATGGGAGTAGAGTCTGTCAACAAATTGATTTTTGATCAGCTGGTGAAAGAAAGGGTCTACGAAAATGAAGCGGTCATCCCTATAATCATCACAAAAAATGATTACAGCTTGCAACTGTTTAACGGAGAAACCGGACTGTTGGTAAAGAAAAACGGAAATTTTTCCGCTATAGAAAAAGGTGATTTTGCTCTCTTTCCTACTCGAGAAGTCGGTGATGATAAAGAAAAGTACAGAAAAATTCCGGCTTTACTACTTAAACATTACGAATATGCCTTTTGTATATCCATCCATAAAAGTCAAGGAAGTGAATTCAAAGAGATTATGATTCTTTTTCCCAAAAATGCCGCTCGTTTCGGTAGAGAAGTTTTTTATACAGCTGTCACAAGAGCAAAAAGAAAAATC
>Ga0206889_1039_pt1 | contig 26157 bp, 24 predicted proteins | sample Alteio_BWOrgHeat_57_FD_153245 | JGI IMG/M metagenome (GOLD analysis project Ga0206889, IMG submission 153245) | Enriched cells from forest soil in Barre Woods Harvard Forest LTER site, Petersham, Massachusetts, United States - Alteio_BWOrgHeat_Nextera5 ... | reverse complement strand
GAGTTGAAAGAGATAGTATTTCCCTCTTTTTCTGTAGATTTAATGCAGGCAGTTCGCGAAACTTTTTTCTCTGAGTCGGAAAGTTTTTCGACGGAAGATCGAAAAGTGTTTATCGACATCTATTATTTCTTTTTTACGATGAAAATAATAGAGGCGATGGATCCTGATTCTTTTAGTATGACCTGTAAAGACGGAATTGATTTAGGATGTTCCGTGAATTTTCAGATGTATTGTATGTTAAAGTACATCAATAACGAAACCGTTACCGATCAGGATTTAGATTGTCTTCATTATCTTTTATATGCCCCTTCGTTGCTTATCAGAGAGCGATTGATGATCAAAGATAGGTTCGACCGTTGTCTTTCGGCAATAAGAAAAGTAGAAGAGTTAAGAAAAAAAATAGGTAAGTCACGATTTAGCTCTCTAATAAAAAAGAATTTTGATCCTCTTTATACTTCAGGAATTCTTCATTTCGATCCGGTTCCTCCAAAAGAAAACTAATCGATCATAGCGAAGGAACTTTAATAACGGAATGAGCAGTAATCCTAAAGGGATAGCAAATACCCATATGGGATCCAAAATTTGTCTTCTTGTCAGCACCAGCATAGATTCCGTAATCAGATGAACAGAAACTACTCCCAATGTGAAACAGCCATATAATAAAAGGAAAGGGACATTTCGGGAAAAGGCAAGACAAAAAGGTGCGGGAATGATGACAGCCAACAGACAAAGCCACGGCATCATCATTTTATGATAAAAAACGGATAAAATTTTCGCTGTTTTTTCATTTCGGATGAATTCCTCTTTAAAAATCTTTTCATACAGATCCGTTAAGGCAAGTTCTTCCGGTTGAATGGTTGTTTCTAATAAACGTTTCTCATTGAATTTCATGTCAGTGAAGGAGAAAGATTCTAAAGTGCCGTCATGAATAAGGACTTCCTTGGCATTTCGGATAAATTTATCTACATGAGAGCCTAAAGGAGGAGTTTCGTAGGGAGAAAGGAATTCCATTCTATATAGTTCATTGAAAGACTTAATCCAATAGACATCATAAAATTGTTTGTTTATGGCGTCGAAATTCTGAAAAAGGAGTATGGAATTGTCTGCCAGCACCAAATGCCGGGCCGTGGGAATTTCATTTTTCTTTCTTTGAAATTGTCTTCGCTGTTCAGAAATATATTTGAGCTTATTCAAAGAGAGAGGGACAAAAAACTGTGCATTGATATACAAAAGTCCCGTACAAATAAGGCCGATCATCAATAAAGGACGCATCAGTCGAAATAAACTTGTTCCCGATGCAAGCATGGCTATGAGCTCGTTATTGGCATTTAACTCGCACAAAGTTTTTATTGTGGTAATCAATAAAGCAAAGGTCAAAAGAATTTCTAATTTATTGAAAAATTCACACAGATAAAACGTGACAATTGTCAGGATGCGCGATTCCATTGAATGAGGAAAATGAGAGGCATTGGCAGAAAAATCCAGCAAGACAAAAAGGCCATAAAATCCGAAAAGTAAAAAGGCTAAACCCGATAAAAATTGCTTTAAAATGTATTTATCCCAAATTGTAATCATAGGTTACTTGTTCCCTTAATGATTTTTCTTAGTATCCTGAAGGATACAAGTACCATAAATACATGCGGCAGAAAATAAAATGCGGCAGAAGTAAAAATATTTTGTTCCGCACCTTTTGCAGAAAAAAAACACAAAAGATACAGAGAAGCTATTCCTAAGGCAAAGAGAAACCTCTTATTGGACGGTCGCCTGCTCAAAGAAATTCCGAATGCAGAGCCGGTAAGGGTAAATGTAAAAGGAGCTAATGCTGCAGAAATTCTTTTTTGCAGTTCGTTGATGCATTTATTGATACTTTTTTTGATGGCTAACAATTCGGTTTTAGGGAGTTGTAACAATTTTTTTTGGGTAAACAGCAGATTTTCTTCATTTAACTTTGCCATCAATACAGGCAGTCTAAGATGATCATTGTTGAGTGTCCACACCTTCTTTTCAATCATTTTGGCGAAATCATTGATGGAAATAACCCCTTCCCCAATATTTTCTATAAGGAGTTTTTCTTTTTGGTTTGGATTGATCTCTTTTAACGCTTTGATCAACGTCAGATTTTTTCCCAGAAACTGCTCTACAGAGGTAGTCAGCCTATCGGCGATCAATAAATTCATTCGATGTTCCCCTTTTCCCGGTATGGCAAGGAGAGATTTTGATACGGAAGCCCCCATGACAGAATCACCGAATGAATCAAAATAATATCCTTTAGCTCTCATAAGATGTTTATTATGAAGTAATAGAAGAGGGTTTACCGTTCGCAGTTCATTTTTCAGCAAAGCGGCCTGCATGTGCGATTGTGTGGTGATTTCGGAGATAATATAAAAATTTAAAACCGAAAAAAAAGCGGCGCTTAAAAATATAGGATAAAAAATAACGGAAAAAGAAAGTCCTGCCGTTCGCAATGCTGTCAACTCATGATTCTTCGAAAGCTGTTGCATCAGGAGAAAAGAGGCAACAAGGGAAGAGATAGGAATGGTGATAGGAAGGACATACGGAATTTGATACAAAGTATAACGGAGGATCAAAAATCCTTCCGGACCAAGCGTGGCAAAATGCACGATTTCATCCAGTCTTAAAATAAGCAGAATCCCTATAAAAGTAAAAAGACAGAGAAAAAAAATTTTCAGATATTGGCTTAACAGATATCGCCAGATCAACGGCATGAATGTGCTCTCTTTAAGGGCATATAATACTAAACCGGTTTTTAGAATCAGCATACAATAAATACCTCTTTCGATACAATGTCTGTAGTGCTGCACAGAGGTTCTATGACGACGGATTATCAATGGTATATCGGAATCAAAGGAAAAATTAGAGGTCCCTTTTCGACCGAAGAGCTGGTCAATGACCCTCGTTTTTGTCCGGATCTTTATGTTTGGAGAGCCGGATTTGCTGAGTGGCAGCGTGTGAAAGATGTCGCCGAACTCTCCGGACTCTCGCCGGTTTCCGAAAAAGAAGAGGGGGAAAAACCTGTTGTCGGTGTAAAAATTCCGGTAAAAAAACCGGCAGTATCTCCGATTGACGATGAAATTGTCATGGATTTTTGGTCCGGTCCGCCTTTTTTTATATTGTTTATTCTGTTATCCTTATTGCTTATGATCATCTATTTTTATTCTATTTCTTAAAAAACCTCGGGTTATATGAGCGATTTACTTCACAAACATCTTGTATCGTTTATTTCTACCTATATGGATAAATCCCGTCCGATTCTTGTGGCCGTATCGGGAGGGCCCGATTCTCTTGCTCTATTTTTGCTGTTAACACAAATAGAAAGTTTGCAACTCTCCGTCGCTCATGTCGATCATTCCTGGAGAGAAAGCAGTACCCGTGAAGCGTTGGAATTGGAAAAAATTGTTCTCGATAGGGGATGTTCTTTTTATGTAAAAAAACTTGATCCGACCGTGATGAAAGGGAACTTAGAAAATGCGGCCCGTGAAGAGCGTTATGGTTTTTTTAAAGAATTGATTGACCGGCACGGATTTCAAGGGGTTATGTTAGGGCATCATGCCGGTGATGTAGCGGAAACTGTGTTGAAGCGGATTTTTGAAGGGGCGGATATCACCAAATTTTCCGGGATGGATCCGGTAAAAAAATCGGGGGGAATCACCTTATTTCGCCCTTTTTTGTCTCTTCCGAAAAGTGTATTACTTGCCTATATAAAAGAGTCCGGATTACAGGCTGTTGAAGATTGTACAAACGGAGATACTCGTTTTTTGAGGGGGAAAATGAGGGAGATGATCATTCCTGAATTATCAGACCTATTTGGTAAAAACATCTCTCCGGCACTCTGCTCTATTGCCTCCCGGGCGAGAGAGTTGAATGAGTACCTGAACATAAAGCTCGGCTCGTATCTCGATGCTGCCGTAGAGGGAAAAACAGGTCTTTTTATGGATTTTAATCCTCTGCTACACCTTCATCCGTTTGAACTTTCCTATCTCATTAAAAAACTCTTGGAAAGAGAAGGACTCACCGGTTCAAAAATGCAACGTCACATCTTGTATGACTTACTTCTGAAAAAGACAGCGAATAAAAGAATTATTGTAGACAATCGCAATATTGAGATTGATAGGGGAAGACTTTTTTTTATGCGACACGAGTTTCCTTTTTGTGAAGGAATATGCAGTTTGGATGAAGGGAATTGTATGTCCGGATCTTGGATTGTAAAAACTTCGTTAGGGCCGGTAAGAAAAATATTTTCTTCGCCTCTCGACATTCTTAAAGGGGAGTTCTCTGTTGCTCTTCCTAAGGGCATGTATTTTTTAGAACCCGCTCAAAAAAATCTTCCCTATCGTAATACAACGCTCGATAAATGGTGGTCAAATAATAAAGTCCCGGCATTCTTAAGACAAATTGTGCCGGTGATCTCTGATGAGCATGGAGTAAAGCATGAATTTCTTTCAGGAAATCCACGCTTTACCGAAGGCGAATTTGTAATCCGCCTCTTTCTCTAGGTTTTCTTTAAAATCCACTTGTTGATTACTAAATTCCAAATAATCAAAATGATCAGGCATGGATAAAATATCTGCATCAAAGGCGAAATCACTGCCGATATAGCTTCGAATCCCATAAGTGAGAAAAGGAATGTAATCACCACGGTAAGCAATAAGGCTATATTATTAGACTTAAAGCCCGAGAAAAAATTACGTTGTAGAAAATCAGCATACACCAACGTCAACGCGATCGATGTAGTAAGACATGCCAATGCTACAGCCAAAGATCCTGTAAAAGCTAATTTGGGCGGTAAAAATTCTCTTACCAATGTAGACAACAAAGCGTCTTTTGGCACTCCTGTTAGAATTTGACTTCCGGATGCGGACAAAATAATTAGTCCGATATATACGGATCCCAACAGCACAACGCCTATAATAGAGGATTGAAATGCTGCTTTTACAGGAGACATAGATCCTTTTGAGTTGGTACTGATGATCTCAATGATTGCAGAGGCAAAGAAAAAAGAGGCAATGAGATCCTGTGTTTGATATCCCTCAAACAAAGAATACCAAAACACAGACCAAGAGGACATAGGACTCGGGGCAAAACCCGGGGATGACTCAACGCCTAAATAAATTACCGCCGCTAAGCTGAGGAGGAGAATAGGAGTCAGTACGTATCCCAAAATATCCAATGCAGTGCTTTTTTTTAAGCAGATGATATAAAGGAGGGAGCAGTAGAGTAGACTGTAAAGCCACAAAGGTATTCCCAGGTATGACACGACATTCACATGACTCAAAACCACACAACGGGGACCGGAACCAAAAGGTATCCAAGCGGTCAAAAGGGCAAATACAAAAATAAAAGCGCCGGTTTTTCCCAAAACATTAAAAAAGCGCATGTAATCACCTTTATACACCACCATCGTGATGATTCCTAAAAAAGGTAAAAGAGCGCCGGTCAGAAGAAATCCTAGGGTACCTATAAACCAATGGTCTTGAGCCATATATCCGATCGCCAGAGGAAATATCAGATTACCTGACCCGAAAAACATTGCAAATAGTGCAAGTCCTACCGCAAATCTATAGGATTTGCTGGATAATGAGTGGATCATTTTGCCTCCCTTGTTTGTTCGCAAATTATAAATCTTACCAAGAGGCAATATTTTTGCCTATACATTATACTTATAATTTTTTGTTGTAAAACGAGAGTATACGGAGAATTAGATTCTTGTACATCGGATTACTGTTTATCTTTAAAATTATATTTTGTTTTTTGTAGGATGAATTTTTTATTTAGCAATTGACCGGAGGCTTTATGTTGGAATTTGAAACAATGATCATGAGTTTAAGTAACATCTTTCAAAGCGAATCTGAAAAGACACTCCGATTAGGTTGGCAGCATTATACCGGGCAAGGGGGAGTCCCGGATTTCCATAAAGCAGCCGAATGTTTTCAACAGGCGGCGTCGAAAGGACATGCGATAGCCGCATGTAATCTTGGCTTTATGTATTACGACGGAAAGCCTGACGGTGAAAATTTCGGAGAAGCAATCCGATATTTTACACAAGCAGCAGAAGCAGGAAATAGGACAGCTTCTTCGATGCTGGGATTTATGTATTATGAAGGGGAAGGGGTCGAGAGGGATATTTTAAAGGCAGCCAAGTGTTTTGGCTTCCCTGAAGAGTATAAAGATGCAGCGGCAATGTATATGAATACAGCAAATTTGTTAAATTTGAGATATATGAAAGAGGCTCCGGAAAAAGCCCACAAGTATTTGATTAAAATGATGAATGGGGATCGTATCAAAGAAGTCTTTATGAATACAATAGGTAGTGTAAAGCTACAAACAGTTTATTCATACCGGACTTTTGGATTCACTCATCCGCAGGCGGGCTGTCTAATGTAGTAAGAATACGAAAGAGGTGTTGAATTCGCGCAGCGTTTGGAGTGCGGTGACTTGTCACCGCTTTGCCCTCGCATCGACTTGTCGATGCGGTTTTAAAAACTTAGAGAACTAATCTTTGAACGAATTTCTGAATATCTATAAACACAAAATATCGGTTAAAACGCCTCGACAAGTCGAGTCGAGGGCAAAGCGGTGACGAGTCACCGCACTCCAAACGCTGCGCGCGTGTTAATTTATTTCTCTCCGGATCTTCCCATTACCGGTGAAGGTGTGGAAGAATCTTCTTCCCCTTTAAAAGCAGGAGGAGGAGGAGGCATAACAGGATCTTTTTTATGCAATAAATCCGCCTCTTTACGTCTTTGTTGTAATTTCTCTTCGGTAAATTCACCTTTAGCGATATCCAGCACATCTAAATCGGAAAGAGACTCATATTTCATGAGCATTTCCGTCATCAGTTTCACCTGATCTTTAAATTTAGTGATGATCTCTATTGCGCGTTGATGGGCGGCATCCAATAGCTTTTGCACTTCACTGTCAATTTTCTGTGCAGTGGTGTCAGAATAATGTTTTTCGTAGTGACCGCCAAATCCATGGTATCCCTGATCCGATTTTTCTCCATAAGCAACGACGCCCATTTCATCGCTCATACCCCATTCACAAATCATGCTCCGGGCAAGCTGTGTGGCTTGGTCGATATCTTGTTTTGCACCGCTGGATACATCGTTTACAAAAATTACTTCCGCAGCACGTCCGCCCATCAACACGGCAAGACGGTCGATCAGCTCTTTTTTCCAGTAGCTTACCCGGTTTTTCTTAGGAAGAAACATAGTGGCTCCCAGAGAAAATCCTCTTGGAATAATGGTGACTTTGTCGACCGGATCACCGTGTTCCACATGAAGACTGACAATTGCGTGGCCTGATTCATGAAAGGCTGTAGTCAGTTTTTCATTTTCATCCAATTCAAGACTGCGGCGTTCTTTTCCGTATAGTACTTTATCTCGTGCTTCAGCCAGCTCTTCACTTGTGACTGCAGAGCGATTTCTACGAGCGGCAAGAAGGGCGGCTTCGTTTAGAATATTGCCCAGATCGGCACCCGAACATCCCGGAGTAGCTCTGGCCGTTTTCATCAGGTCTACTTCGCTGTCGATTTTTATTTTTCGGGCGTGGACCTTCAAAATTTCATATCTGCCTTTGACATCCGGCAATCCGACGGTTACCCGTCTGTCAAATCGCCCGGGACGTAAAAGAGCTTTATCGAGAACATCCGGGCGGTTGGTGGCAGCCATCAGAATCACACCTTCATTCGTGTCGAATCCGTCCATTTCTACGAGTAGCTGATTCAGAGTCTGTTCTCTTTCATCATGACCCCCTCCGATACCGGCTCCTCTGTGGCGTCCGACAGCATCGATCTCATCGATAAAGATGATGCAGGGAGCATTTTTTTTCGCCGTATCGAACATATCGCGGATTCTGCTGGCTCCGACTCCGACAAACATCTCAACGAAATCAGATCCAGAGATAGAGAAGAAAGGGCGATCGGCCTCACCTGCAACGGCTTTGGCGATCAGAGTTTTTCCTGTTCCCGGAGGTCCGATGCACAGCACGCCTTTCGGAATCCTTCCTCCGAGGGTGGTGAATTTTTTCGGACTTTTAAGAAATTCTACAATTTCTTCCAGTTCTTCGAGTGCTTCGTCGCATCCGGCGACATCTTTAAAAGTAATTTTATTCTGTTCTTTCGTCATTAGTTTAGCAGGGGATTTTCCAAAATTCATGGCTCCCGAGCCCATTCCCTTCATTTGACGGGAGAAAATGAAGTAGAGAACCAGGATCACTAAGAGGAAAGGAAGAATAGTGAACAGATAGCTCATGTAATTAGGAGAGGGTTCTTCGCTTTTGAATCTTTTTTCCAGAACTAAATTCAAAGGTTGATCGGGAGCTTTAAAAGTGCCGTTTTGGTTTTCTTTAAAATTTTCCCATTCTTCGGAGGCATTTAGATACCATTGTCTGTATTTTTCTTTATCCTGAAGAGCTAACGATTTGGTTGACAGTTCTTTGTTGTTGAAAAACCAAATGACATGTCCGACAGCCTGCTGTGCCTTATCCAGTTGAATTTTATTGCTTTCCAATTTCGTGTTTGTTTTGACATATTCATCGAGAGCGCTTTTATAATTTCTTACGCTACGCAATTGAGAAAGTCTTACATGATCTTCAACGGAATTCAATTGTCGAACGAGTCCGTTCAGTTTTTTCAGAACTTCTCCGTAAACCTGAATCCGGTTGAAAGGAGGAGTCTCCGGTGCGGAAATTCTTTCGAGGTCGCTTTCAATGCCCATGAGTGTTTGTTTCATGATATCGTTTCCGATACCGAGAAGAGGAGAGCGGAAGTTTCTGACTAAGTTGTTTAGAGAGGCACCGAAAGTATCGACGGCAGTTTGAGGGGAGTTCCCTGTCAATGAGGTGAATTGCTGTTGCAGCTCCTCTAAATTTTCTACCTTATTTTCCGGAAGATTTTTTACAATTACTCCGTAATCCTGTTTGGGACCGGAGAAAAAATCGTCAATTACAACATAGCCGTTGGTAGGAACCGGGATACCGCTTATGAGAAGGAATCGGGAAGCGGAGTCGTATACTTTAGTATTTAATGAGGAGAGTTCTCTTTCAAGATCCGATTTTTCATTGGTGAGGGTGTGATTTTCGTTGAGAAGATTGATGTATTTGAATCTTTTTTGCCCTTCATCCGTCTTTCGTTCCCTAAATTTTCCGCTGAAGGTGACCAGTTTATCATTCAATGCAATTTTTCTGCTGTCTTCAGGATTGATAAGGTCCAAATTCACCAAATTTTCCAATTGGTAACTGAAAGAAATTTGAGCCGTTTTTGTATCGACAATATTTTGTACCATCACCGCCATTAGGAAAGCGGCCATCAGGAACCATACAAAACTGTTGGAGATATTTTTTTTAAAATCTTGTTTGTTATCGTCGCTCATATTCACCCGGATGTTCAGTTACTAAAGATTTTGAATGATGACCTCATGTCCCTTCAAATTTACTGCAATATTTTTACAATACAGGGGTCTTTAACAAATAGGCATTGTAATGTGTATTTTACCGGATAATTTATTCGTCATCAACCGCTATCTTAGACATTTTATACCGAACGGAAAAACGTGGCATATAAGTCTTTGAAGGAGTATTTAGAAAAATTTCGAAATAAACAAATTTAACCATCGTATTTATAATAAGAAACTTGCAGATGCCGGATAGTGTAAAAGTATGGAGGTAAAGGAAATCGCGCATCTCCCTAAATCGAAAAGGAAGATGCGCAAAAAAAAATTATCTCGAATCGTTGTGATTCATCGCCTCTTCACGAGGAGCTCTCGCAGGAAGAGTCGCTTTCCGACTCAGTTGGAGTTGACCCCGTTCGTTAATTTTTAACACTTTAACGGAAATCTTGTCGCCCGATTTAGCCACATCGCTCATTTTGTCTACACGATTGTGGTCAAATTCAGAAATGTGACACAGACCCTCTTTGCCCGGTAGAATTTCGACAAAGACTCCGAAATCCACAACCGAGGTGATCTTACCGTTATATGTTCTTCCGATTTCGACTTCTGCAGTAAGACCGTGGATGATCGCTTTAGCTTTTTCTATTCCTTCCCGATTGGCGGATGAAATGCTGATTATGCCGTCGTCATTGATATCGATGTCCACACCGGTTTCTTCGATGATCGCACGGATTTGTTTTCCGCCCGGTCCGATGATTTGCCCGATTTTATTAGGCTCGATTTTAATTGTTTCGATACGCGGCGCGTGATCGGACATTTTTGCGTGGGTAGGCATGACTTCCAGCATTTTATTGAGGATGTGTACACGACCCGCTTTGGCTTGCAGCAGCGCATCGCGCATGATCCCATGAGTGATGCCTTCCACTTTGATGTCCATTTGAAACGCCGTGATCCCGTCTTTATCACCGGTGATTTTAAAATCCATGTCGCCTAAAGCATCTTCGATCCCTAAGATATCGGAGAGGATGCAATGTTTCCCGTCTTCCATGATCAGTCCCATGGCAATTCCGGCGACCGGACGTTTTATCGGAACACCCGCATCCATCATGCAGAGGCAGCCTCCGCAAACAGAAGCCATTGAGGAGGATCCGTTTGATTCGGTGATATTGGATTCCAATCGGATGACATAAGGGAATTCTTCTTTCGTAGGAAGAGCAGCTGCCAGCGCTCTTTCCGCCAGTTTGCCGTGACCCACTTCGCGACGTCCCGGAGGACCCACTCTGCCTGTTTCTCCTACAGAGAAAGGAGGGAAGAAATATTGGAGATAGAATCTTTCGGTATCATCGCCGTGAAGACCGTCAAATCGTTGACCCATGGTTTCGCCGCCGAGAGTACATACGGCAACCGTCTGTGTTTCTCCTCTTGTAAACACAGCGCTTCCGTGAGTTCTTGGAAGGAAATTTGTGATGATGTCAATGTTGCGGATATCGGTAGTGCTTCTTCCGTCGCTGCGTATTCCTTCTTCCAAAATCATTTTTCGCATCACTTTTGCAGAGATTGATTTAATGGCTTTGTGCACATCGGATAGGACATGTTCGGAGGATTCTTCATTTTCGGGACAAAGAGAAAGTAGAATTTCTTTTTTGGCTGCATCAAGAGCCTCTTCTCTTTCTGCTTTAGCTCGGATTTTTAATGCCGGGATCAATTTCGGAGTGGCGATCTCTTCTACAGCTTTTAGAGTTTTTTCAGGAATTGTCACGTATGAATCGCGCAATTTAGCTCTTCCGATTTTTGTCTGCCATTCAGTCAGTTTTTCGCAAATGATTTTAATGGAGCGATGACCGAATTCTATCGCTGAAATGATCTGCTCTTCACTTAAGAAGTCGCAGTATCCTTCGATCATTAGAATAGCATCTTCCGTTCCTGCAAGCATCAGATCCAGGATGCTCTCTTTTTGTTGTGCGACAGTCGGGTTGATGACGAAGTTGCCGCCTATCATTCCGACGCGAACTCCTGCAATCGGCTTAATAAGAGGAATAGAGGAGATGGCAAGAGCAGCCGATGCGGCGCAGATAGCCAAAGGTTCCGGAGCATTTTCGGCGTCATAGGACCAAACATAGCTGAGGATTTGTACTTCGTTAAAATAGCCTTCTTCAAACATCGGACGCAGAGGTCTGTCTATCAGACGACAAACAAGAGTTTCTTTTTGAGAAGGTTTTCCTTGTCGTTTGATGAATCCGCCGGCAGTTTTTCCGATAGAGGAGAAGTTTTCCTGATAGTCGACACGTAAAGGGAAGAAATCGGTGGTGTTCGGTGTTCCTTTCGTTGCGCATGCAGAGCAGAAAACCATAGTTTCGCCTAAACGAACGATGACGGCCGCATCAGCTTGGCGGGCAATTCGTCCGGTTTCGATGCTCATAATTTGGCCCGGAGAAATTTCTATAGAAATGGTTTCGTAATTCATGGAATGTACTCCTAAAGAATGGGTGAAAAATTGTTGATTTGGTGTGTAATGTAAGGCGAGAGAGTTTAGAATTCAGAAAGAAAAATTTAAAAAACGAGAAGGTGTGTCCGGTGGTTAAAATTTTTTTTCTGACTTCTAATCGGGCAGATCCGTTCTCAGCGTCTAAAAAAAACAGCTCAAAAAGAGCTGCTTCTGTGGAAAATAACCTGTTACCTACGTAATTTTAATTTGGTTATTAGAGCTTGGTATCTTTGTGTGTCTGTCGAGTTTAAATAATCCAGAAGACGTCTTCTTTGGCCTACGAGCTTTAAAAGAGCAAGTCTTGTTGCGTGGTCTTTTGTATTGATTTTCAGATGCTCTGTTAGCTCTGCAATTCTCTCTGTTAAAAGCGCGATTTGAACATCTGCAGAACCAGTGTCTTTTTCGTGCAGTTGGAATTTTTTAGTGATTTCCTCTTTAGTTCCTTTATGTAGAGACATTCAGCAATTCCCCCTGATCTTAGGTTTGTGACCTATTCGGTCTGTTGATTTTAGTTATAATAATTGTTTGGAGTTAATTAAGATTATACCGGATTTCGAATTTAAAGGCAAGGCGAATGCGAGAGTACACACCCGAATGCAAAATAGGGGAAAGATTTGAGAGGAAAATGCGGTTTTTTCGGTTGCAAAAGTACTGTTATTCAATAGTATAGGTAGTGGGGGAGGTCTCATTTAACGATCTTGGGGCTTGAAAGCACATCGCGCTTCAAAGCGTTGATGGCAGCTTCCATACTCATGATTCCGGCAAGGACCCCTTCTTCATAACGAAAATAGGCACTATGTTCGAGTTCGGGGTAATCATTCGGCTGAAGGAGGTCGTCGGTTGTCAGATTTGGGATTATCAGACGTCCTGTTTGGCAAACTAAGCGCTCCTGTAAAGTTTTCATTTCTAATACAGTCTCATCTAATTGACGGATGAATTCACTCTCCATGACAAAAATACTCCTCCGGAACACCTTTTTTAAAGGAAGGCCGGTTTCGTCGATTTTTAAAAAATTCTTTCATCAGAAAAGCGCACTCGTCCTGAAGGATTCCTTTTTTAATCGACATCGCATGAGTCGGATGTGGCTTTTCAAAAAGGTCGACCCAACTTCCGTTAGCTCCGTGTCTTATGTCCGGTGTTCCCCACACCAAATTAGGAATGCGGGAGAGAAGCATGGCACCGGCACACATACTGCACGGTTCAAGGGTGCAGTACAAGGTGGTTTCTGCCAATCGCCAATTTTCCAAAGCGGCCGATCCCATAGTGATACACAGAATTTCCGCGTGGGCAGTGGCATCGGTAAGGAGCTCTGTCTGATTATGAGCGCGGGCGATGATTCTTTTGTTATGAACCAAAACCGCGCCCACCGGAACCTCTTCCTTTTCGTAGGCTTTCCTTGCTTCTTTTAAAGCTTCGAGCATGAATGCTTCGTCTTCATTTTGCGGAATAGTAGAAAAAGGGGGAAAAGGTTTCATATTCACCGGCATTCTTTAAGAGATTTTTTTCTGTAGCAGAACGATTTGTTTTTTCAAAGCGTCGACATCTTTGTTGTACTTGTTCTCCAGTCCTGCCAATCTTTTTTCATATTTATCGGTGAGACGGGCAATCTGTCTTTCATAATTTTTGTCAGATTCGGAACATTCCGCTTTCTTTTCTTTTGTGCCGTCCACATTTTTGTTTTGGTCTTCAGCCAGTTTTTCCATTTTTTTAAAGTGTGTTTCCGGAAAAACTACTGAGTTGAGGACTGAAAAAATATACGATTTTACAGGGCCGAATTCATGTACCGATGCGTTGACCAGTTTTTCTGCCGCTTCCGGTTCCAGTACTTCCAGTTCGGTGAAATTTTCGTCAATTTTGCTCAGATGAAATTCATAGAAATCGTATATATCCGTATTTTTTAGTAACCAACGATTTCCGATAAACTCCGCCAGATTTTCCTCTACCGCCTCATTTTCAGCCGCTTTCCGATATCCTGCGCTCAGGTCGTCGGTAGAAATCCTGGCCACATCGCAGGTAGAAAAATAGGTTTTACAGAATTGTTTGTCTTTTTTCAGGTGATCATTTTTTAGATCTCTTTTAATTTCTTCTACTATATTGGGAATCCATTTTTTTAAGATCGTCAGTTTTTGACTGTATGTGCTATCTTTCAACATCATAGGGGTCCTAAGTTAAATTATGTTAAGCAATACCATTTTTACATGCACAACTCTAAAAATCAAGGAGGAAGGATGAAAACAGAGAAACATTTACCTTTTTATGGCAGTGAAATCATCTGTCGCGATCAAAAAGAGAAAATTGAGGAGATTTTAAAAAAATTTAAAGGACTTCGTCCGGATGAAGAGTTAAAGAAAAAAATATGGGATGAGCTGCAGAATGCAAAGTATTTAGGGATTATTACCGTGCCTTTTAAAGTTGTGTTGAGAAAGGGGGCGGAGGGAAAATATCCGGATTGCATTGAGGTAATTGTCGATACAAAAGTGTGATTAGATATGTAACGTATTTGTTTCGTATTTTTCCAGGAGACAGGTCAATTTGTATTGTAATTCCAGTACGGACTGATTCAGTAAAAGCTCTTTTTCTTTGTCGGAAAGAGTTTTGGAAATATCTACCCGCTTCATCACCATGGCAGTCTGTTTTTTTTCTTTCTGAATCAGATCGAGAAGATCTTCATAAGTCTCTCTGTTTTGATTTTTTAGATTCGGACCTTCATCCCGACGAAAGAAATGAAAAGTGCTCACCTCCATCATCCGTCTTCTATAAATTTTTCCTGCAATTTTCATAGCGTTTCGGGCAGTATTTTTTGTGATCTCGCTGATGGGGTTGGTTGCGAATGAAATGAGAAGAGAGCAGATAGAGAGGCTAAGAGAAAGGCATGTAGCAACCAATTTCGGATAGGAACAGGCTCCGAAAAAGAAAAAGCAGGCGGTATTGAAATAGGATTGATGGATATAAAAAGAGGCTCCGGCAAAAAGGGCGGAGAGGAGGAGGAAAACGGTTTTGTAAGTCATCGCCCGATTTTTATTGACCGTATAAGGGAAATGATGCAGTCCTGAGCGTCCTTCTTCGATCTTTTTACGGAAAAGTCTGAGTTCCGCAAATAGTGTGGAAGAGAAAGGATTTTCAGTTTTTATATTATTATCCATAATAAATAATTCCAAGTTATCAATTATTATGAAGTTTTTTATAAATAAAGTCAATTAATTATTGATTTTTGTAAATGATTACTTTAAATCATCATCCTCCGGATCGAAAGGTTCTCCCGTGCGAATATCGTAGATTTTATTCTCCTCTTTAGCGGTTATGTGAAGTATATTTTTAATTTTAGCGAGCGCTTTTACTAAAAAAGAATCTACGTTTTCCATGACCTTATACGGACTCTTCAAACGCAACACCAAAAGTGCGTAGAGATAAGCTGTTATTCCCGCTGCTGTGTACCATACAGGGTAAATAAATTCTTCGTTCGAAAAACTAAGCAAAATAGCTGTGGCAAATACCACAACCAAAATTGCCCGTGCCTCTATAGGGATCATCCTGAAGACAAACAATCTGCCTGTCGGATTGAGAAAAACCCAACCGGTCATCAATCCAAGCAGACACGAAAATTGTCCGGATAGAACAGGATATTGATCAAATACAGGCATAAAAAGTAGGGCGATGAGTCCGGGAATGATTCCGGAGGCAAAATACAGAATAAAAAAATGTTTTATACCGAGCCTTTCGTACAGATGACTCGCAGTAATCCACAAAATGTAAAGAGTCAGGGCGAGTCCTGCCATCCAATAAAAATCTATACCGCCCTCTCCCGATCCGTATACAAAAAAATAGGTCAGCGGTTGCCATAAAAAATAACGGGACATTCCCTCCCCGGAAAGGGATAGATAAGTCAACGGGCCTGATATATGAAAGGCCTCTTTAATAAAGATGTCGATCAAAGCACATATAACACAACTAAGGGCCGTGAACAGAAGTAAATAGCGTATCGGATTGGGAGTCGTAGAGGGGCCGGATCCGGGTTGTTCATTGTAATTCATAAAAGTCTCCTTTCATCAAGGTATCATGATAACTTGCCGGCAGATAATTCGTAAAGTTTAGTAGAGGATTTTTCTTGTTCTATATGCGAATGTTGGAAATGATAAGAGAGTGTTCACTATTTTTAAGGAAAGAAAATTTTGTTTGACATAGCTAAATTGAAAGAGTTGCCGGATAAACCGGGTGTATACCTCATGAAAAATGAGAGGGGCACGGTTTTGTATGTAGGAAAAGCAAAAAATTTAAAATTGAGGGTGCGGCAATATTTTGCAAAAGTCGGGGACGGACGGAGCATGATCCCTTTTTTAACTGCAAAAGTTGTCGATATCGAAACAATTATTGTATTCAGCGAAAAAGAGGCGTTTCTTTTAGAGAATACGCTCATAAAAAAATACAAGCCTAAATACAATATTTTATTGAAAGATGATAAAACATATATAGCCCTCAAAATAAATACGAAACATAAATGGCCCATGATACAGGTTGTCCGCTATAGAGGGCGACCGAAAGCCGACGGACTGTATTTCGGACCTTACACCGGAGCCCATGCCGCCCGGACAACGATGGATCTGCTCAATAAAATTTTCCCTTTAAGACAATGTTCCGACAGAGAATTGATATCCCGTTCCCGCCCCTGTATTTTGTACGGAATGAAACGTTGCATCGCCCCGTGCGTGAATTTTTGTACCAAAGAAGAGTATGATCTGCATGTCAACCATGTCATCAAATTCCTGAGGGGCAAAGATAAAGAGGTTCTGGCGGAACTTTATCGTGAAATGGAAGAGTTCTCTTCAAAACTTCTTTTTGAAAAGGCTTTGCAGGTTTCGGAGATGATCGCCCTGATTGAAAAAACCGTAGAAAAACAGCACGTAGATAAACCTCTGGGTAATGACACCGATGCCATCGGACTATACAGACAAGGGGATGAGGTCTCTCTCTGTCAATTGATTTTCCGATCCGGAACATTGTCAGGGTCGCGAAATTTTAAATTTGACCATGTCATCCAAACCGACGAAGAAATCATACTTTCTTTTCTCATGCAGCATTACAGCGATACAAAAGAAATTCCTCACGAAATTTTAGTTCCCGTATTCGAAGAGGATTCGGGAAAATTAGAGGAGATTTTATCGGAAAATCAGGCGAGAACAGTAAAGATTTTTACTCCGCAAAGAGGAGAAAAAGTGGTCATGCTGGAAATGGCTACAGAAAATGCAAAAGGATCTTTCAATAAAAATCGGGACCAAAAAGCTGTTGTGGAACGGGTACTTTTTGAAATGCAGGAGAAATTGAAACTAAAAAGATATCCGGAACGAATAGAATGTTTTGACAACTCTAACATCTCCGGATCGGAACCTGTTGCCTCTATGATCGTCTTCACTGCCGGAGAAAAAGATCCTCAACGCTATCGCAAATATAAAATTAAAACAGCGGGAACTTCACAAGATGACTATGCAGCTATGTACGAAGTGCTTTCCAGACGATATACAAGGGCAAAAATAGAAAATGATCTACCGGATCTTGTCATTATCGACGGAGGAAAGGGACATTTAAATATTGCCGTCAAAGTATTTGCCGAATTGAATATCGCCTCTGTAGATATCATCGGATTGGCAAAAGAGGCGGGAAGACACGATAAAGGAATGACGGCTGAAAGGGTGTTTCTTCCGGAAGAGAAGGATCCGGTGATTTTCCCGGCCAACTCAGGCGTATTATTTATGCTGCAAAGAATTCGCGACGAAGCGCACCGGACGGCAATCACGTTTCATAAGAATCGCAGAAGCAAAAGTGTCTTTAAAAATCCTTTGGATGAAATTTCAGGAATCGGACCGGTTAAGAAAAAAGCCTTGCTGAAGCATTTCGGGAGCTTTAAAAAAATCCAAGAGGCTTCGGAAGAGGAGATTTTAACTGTAAAAGGAATCAATAAAGCCAATGTCGATGCCATCCGTGCCTATACTAAAGATGATTAATTCGTATAAAAGGCGGTTAACTCGCGCAGCGTTTGGAGTGCGGTGACTCGTCACCGCTTTGCCCTCGACTCGACTTGTCGAGGCGCTTTAAGCGTTATTTTGTGTTTATAGATATTCAGAAATTCGTTCAAAGATTAGTTCTCTAATTTTTAAAAAACGCATCGACAAGTCGATGCGAGGGCAAAGCGGTGACAAGTCACCGCACTCCAAACGCTGCGCGCGCTCAATTTTTTCTTACTTAAGGGGGTGTGTAATTTCTTTATTGAATCTTAATATTCAGTTAATTAACTTGTCTTTTTTTAAAATAATTGTTATAATTAATTATATTTAAAAATAAAGGGAGTTATTTTGATTATTGTTCAGGGAGTAAAGGAAATTGCCGCTTTTTCGGTCGCGACAGCTTTAAGCTGCGGCCCAAGCCAGATTTTCGGGGTAGTCAAACTGATTATAGACTCTATTTCCCTGGCTTCCCGTGTAATTAATCGCCGTTCCCTTTCAAAAAATTTAAAGATATTCGAGAATGGAGAAGTTCCGGCAAAAATTGCAGCCGTTATCTCCGAAAAATTGAAATTAGAACCATCTTCGGTCACAAAAGAGATAGCAAAGAAGTATCTTAAGGCAAAAAACAAAAAAACAAAGCAAAAAGTCTCTTTGCTTAAGCGTCGCCTCGCAGCCGATGCCTGTGCTCTTATCCCTCTGCTTGGAGCTCACTTATCCTGGCGAGTCGCCACCGGTTATAAAGGAAAAGATTTTACCCCCATTTTCTCTCGAGCAACTACACAACTGTTTGAGTCCTTTCAAAAACCTTGTTCAAAAGCTTTTTTTATGGGGAGAGGAACTAACAAGCGGGATAATCGCTATGGCTCTAAAACCCGCTCAGTCCGTTGTGATATTTGGGTTGAAACCTCGACAAAAAAACGGATGCTTGCCGCTAATTATGCTAAAAGAGAGGGGGCCACTTATAGTTGTGATTGTGATTCGGGACCGACTGTGGTGCTGCTTCATCCGCAATTTGGAGATGCCGACTTCATGTTCACTCAAGGTCCGTCCGAAGAATATCGAAAAATGGGTTACAACGTGTTATCAGTCACTATCGGAGGATATCCTGAAAGTCCGGGGACTACCACTTCAGAGGCGAGCGTTATGCAGGATATGGAAGCGGTTAAGATATTTTTACACAGTAAAGATGTTAAAGAGGTTGGTTGGCACGGATATTCTATGGGGAGCGGATTGGCCTTTCACGCTGCCGGAAAGCAATACGAAGACCTTTCTACTTTATTTGTCGTCGCAGATAAGCCTTTCGATTCTGTAAAAGGAGTTGCCAAAAATATGCTTGGTCCTCTTGGGAGTTTTGCCGAGGGTTTCATGAATGCAGCACTTCCTCCGGGGCGTCGTGTAGAGTTACCCGGCGGAAGATGGGCGACTACCGATGGTTTAGATAACAAGGGAAAAGCCGGAATGTTGAGAAGTACCTCTATTCCTGTTTTTTGTGTAGAAGGGCGTCTGGATGATATGATGGGAAGAAAACCGGTGAAAATAAATAATAACATAGAATATTCCGAAAGTTTTGCTCAGGATATATTAGCGGCAAGGTATTCGGCTAGAGAAAGCAATAGAGAAAATCATTTGATTTCCGAATACCAAGGGCATAGCTCCTTGATGATTTCGGATGGTTCTGAGAAGATTTCGGAAAAAAGTGTTTCGGTGAACAGTTTTGAAGAAAAACTTAAAGCTCTTCTTCCTAAACCCACACACCAATGATTTATTTATTGGTTGAGTTAAGAAATTTTTAACTCGCGCAAACGCTGTGCGCGCTCAATTTCTTCTTACTTAAGGACTGTGTATTATTCTTTATTAAATCTTAATGTTTGTTATAATTAATTATAGTTAAAATAAAAAGATATCCGGGCAGTACGGGGACCACGACTTCAGAAGCGAGCGGTATGCAGGATACGGAAGCGGTCAAGATATATTTCCTCCCGAAATGTAATTTTTTCATTTTTCGATTGTGTTATTTTCCGGAGATCATTAGAATCAGACCTTCGTTAACCGGACATAACTCCGTGTGGGGTATTAGCTCAGTTGGTTAGAGCGCCACGTTGACATCGTGGAGGTCAGCTGTTCGAGTCAGCTATATCCCACCATTTCCCTTAGGTGAGGCAATGCCTCTTTCATTACAACAGCTTCGAGAAAACAGTCTCGCTTTGTTAGGAAAAACTCTTGTCGAGCTTTTTCCTAAATTACAACTTTTACATTGCAAAGTGACCGATCACGGATTTTATTATGATGTGATACCGGGTGATCAAAAAATTGATTACGAAGTGCTCCGCGTAATTGAAGAGCGTATGTATTTGGCTATTCATGAAAAAATAAAATTTAAACATGTCGAAATGCTGCGTGACAACGCAATTGCCTATTTGCGTCACCATAAATTTTTTACGAAAGCAAAGATTTTAGAAAAAGAACACTCTCCCGGAATCATGTCATTTCTTCAGGTCGGGACAATTATGGAACCTCTGGTTTACGAAGAGGTGACGGAAGATGTTTCCGAATTGAAAGCCCTGAAAATACTCAGCGCTTCTCCGGTTCCGGAGACGGATCCCGATTTTTTAGAAGAGGCTGTCAGAATCAAAGGGACAACATTTTTTGATTCCCAAGAATTAAAATTATATCTTAAAAAAAGAGCACGCTATTCGGAATCCTATCATCTGGATATAGGACGCGAGTCGGGATTCTGTGCGTTTACCCCCGAGGGGAATCACATTTGGCTTTCCAAAGGAATCGATCTGATGGCCGATTTACGGGATTATGCTAAAGAAAATTTTGACAAAATTCGGGTAGAGCAGATACAAAGCGGAGCCTCAACAGAAGAAGAATTGGTTGATGATGCAGTAGAATGTTTGCGACTCACCGATTCTTTAAGGGAATCTCCCGCCGTTATACATGAAGGATTGCTTTATCATTCGGAAGACTCCTCGGATTTTCAAGGATTGTGGAGATCGCCGCATTATTTTTCGGAGCGTTGTTTTTTTGCTTCCGATCCTTCTGATTTAACGAGAGAACTTATTTCTTCCTTGCAATTCATCGAAAAAAAAGGTAAGATCTTTTGTTCTGAGAGCTTTTGGGTTCTCCCGGATTTTACTGATATCCCGTCGGAATATCGAAAAAAGTGGGAAAAGAAACGCAAAAATCTCATAGAGGCCTTAGACGATTCCGGAATTTCATATATTGTTGAAAAAAAGCCGGGATTTAACGGATTGGGACCAAGAGTTTATTTAACTTATTCCGATGTATTCGGAAAAAAATGGAAAGGACCTTTTGTCGGTGTGGAATTCGCCGATATAAAGGGAAAACCGGTTATCGTCCGGTCTGTGTTCGGTTCCTTTGAGAGGTGTATCGCTTATCTGCTCGAATCGAATAGAGGCATTATCCCGACGATAACGAAACAATAGTAATAACCAAGAGACCTTTTAGAGTCTTAAGCTTTAATAAAGCAGATAACGGAGACTGTTCGGATTGAGAGTCAATAGACAAATACGAGTACCGAAAGTAAGGCTGATTGACGAATTGGGAGAGCAAGTCGGCGTTGTATCCACATTTGATGCTCTGAAAAGAGCGGAAGATGCGCACCTTGACTTGGTTGAAATAGTACCGACTTCCAATCCTCCCGTATGCAAAATATTGGATTACGGGAAATATCGTTATGATCAGACGAAGAGGGAAAAAAGAAAGTAAAAAGTCCCAGCATCAAATAAAAGTGAAAGAAGTAAAACTTAAACCGAATATTGATGATCATGATTTTCTCACAAAATCACGTCAGGCAAAAGATTTTCTTTCTAAAGGAAATAAAGTAAAAGTAACCTGTACGTTCAGAGGAAGAGAATTGGTTCACTTCGAAAGGGGTGAAGCTCTCGTTCGAAAATTTTGTGAAGACTTGGGCGATGTATCTACACCTGAAGCCCCTTTGAAACAAATGGGTAGATTTTTACATGTTATCTTAGCTCCGGGTGTACGTAAGAAAAAAGAGAATTCGGGAAAGAAAGAAATTTCTGAATCTCCCGATAACAATGAAAATCAGGATCAGGATCCGGGTACGGACGAGAATAAGAAGACTGATTAAGAGTTATTCCGAAAAAGGTCTACAAGACCGATTTAGAATTAACTACATTACTAATGGCATCAGCTAGGAGAATTGCAGTGCCTAAGATGAAAACAAAAAAAGCCGTTGCGGCCAGATTTAGACTGACGGGAACCGGAAAATTGAAAAGACAATTGCCGGGACGACGTCATATTTTGACAAAGAAAACCCCAAAACGTAAACGCCAATTGAGAGGAACCGCTCTTGTTAGTGACGGTCAACTCAAAATGTACAAACGTTTAATGGGTGTGTAAATTTATTAATGATGAAACTCCGTGGAGGTAAATAGCTATGGTAAGAGTAACTAATGCTGTAGCTTCACATCGTCGTAAAAAAAGATTACATAAACGAGCTAAAGGATTTGTCGGGGATAGAAAAAACCATTTACGTTTGACACAAGAAGCTGTTTTACGTGCAATGGCATTCAACTATATCCACCGTAAACAAAAGAAAAGAGATTTTCGTCGCCTGTGGATTATTCGTATTTCCGCAGCAGCAAAAATCAACGGTATTTCTTACAGCAAGTTTATTAACGGCTTAAAAAAAGCGCGATGCGAGCTTGATAGAAAAGTTTTGGCAGAACTGGCTTTGTTTGATCCTGCAGGATTTGCTGCAGTCGCAAGTCATGCTAAACAAGCGTTAGCTTAAATTTTTTCGGGCAGAGTCTTTCAAAGACTCTGCTTTTTTCTTTTCCCTATACAATAAAACAATGTATAATAAGCTGATCACCGGCTTTCAGTGCGGTAATGCTACGGAGAATTCTTTTGCAAAAAAAAATCGAAACACTAAGTCTACAATTCAAAAACGATCTGTCCGAAGTGAGAAATTCCGCCGACCTCGATCTGTTAAAGATCAAATATTTGGGCATGAAAGGTCCTGTAAGGGAGTTAATGAAAGAACTTCGTACAGTGCCTGAGCAGGAACGCCCTTTATTCGGTAAATCCATTAACGATCTCAAAACAGAATTAGAGCGCAGCGTCGAAACTTTTGAAGCACTTCTTGTCAACAGAGAGCAGGAAAGTCAGTTGAATGCAGAAACTATCGACGTCACTCTCCCCGGCAGGCATCGATTTCCCGGCAGGAAGCACATCATTACTGCAGCGCTTGAAGAGATTATCGATATTTTAATCGGAATGGGATTTACAGTAGAGTACGGACCCGATATCGATACAGATTATTACAATTTTGAAGCATTGAATTTTGCCCCGGATCACCCTGCAAGAGACATGCAGGATACTTTTTATATATCGGCCGATTACCTTCTGCGCACACATACGAGCAATACGCAAGTGCGGGTCATGGAAAAGCATGAACCGCCTATTCGGGTTATAGCCCCGGGAAAGGCCTATCGCAATGAAAATGTGTCGGCACGTTCGCATGTATTTTTCCATCAGATTGAAGGATTTTATATCGACAAAAATGTCACCTTTTCCGACCTTATTTCCACTTTGGATGAATTTATAAAAAAGTTGTTTAAAAGCGATATTAAAACCCGTTTTCGACCCAGTTATTTTCCTTTTGTGGAGCCCGGCATGGAGGTCGATATCTGGTGTTTGAAATGTAAAGGTGAGGGATGTCCCATCTGTAAACATACGGGATGGTTAGAAGTGTGCGGAGCCGGTATGATTCATCCGGAAGTATTGAAAAACGGCGGGATCGATCCGGAAGAGTACACAGGATATGCTTGGGGAATGGGGCTGGAACGACTGATTATGTTGAAATACGGTATAGATGATATACGCCGTTTTACAGAGAATGATTTACGCTTTTTACGTAGTTTTCCCGGTGTATAGAGGCTGCCTTTGAGCAATTTTTTACGCAATACCGTTTGTTGGAAGGCAGAGACCTCTGATGTAGGTTTGCGTCTCCAATCATTTATCCATGAGAAACTGGAAAAAAAATATTCCGCAAAAAACATAAAGCGGGCTCTGGAAAATAATGCCTGCGATGTAAACGGCAGAAAAGAGCGTTTTGCCGGCTACCGGTTGGCAAAAGGGGATGTCGTCACCTTTCATTGTTCCTCTCTTCTTTCCGATAAAGTGAAATCGGATTTTTCTATCGATCGGATTGTATTTCAGGATGATTTTCTTATTGCGTATGACAAACCTGCAGGCATTTCCTCGGAAGAATTATTTGAAGAGATTCTGCAAAAATTTCCCGGAGCGGAAAAAATTCATCGTCTCGATAAAGAGACCTCCGGACTCATTCTCTACGCAAAAAATATAGTCTGTCGCGATGCTCTTGTAGCGCTTTTCAGAGACAAAAAAATTCGTAAGGAATATCTTGCTGTTGCTGACGGAGTCATCTCTCAGGATGAAATATCGATTGATAAGCCGATAGGAAAATTATCGCAAAATACACAATCATTTCTAAGAGGGATTGTCCCTATGAATCAGGGAGGTGATTCGGCTCTTACTTCTGTCAGGGTTATGAAAAGGGGAGGGTCGGCCACTCTTGTGCGTTGTTTCCCTGTGACGGGCAGGACGCATCAGATTCGCATACATCTTCAAAGTATCGGACATCCTTTATTGGGCGATAAGCTTTATGGCCATCGTCGGATATGCACCTATCATGCGGAAAGGCATTTTCTTCATGCGATTTCTCTTGTCTTTCCACACCCTTTTTTGCCGGAGGAGATTCGTGTACAAGCTCCGGTCCCTGCGGATATCGCGCAGGCAATGCAACATCTTTTTAATAGGGAGCACCGTTCATGAAGATTCTGATCGTTAAAACATCTTCTCTCGGTGATATTGTACAGTGTTTTCCCGTGCTTGATTTTATACAATCCCGAATTCCCGATGCGGAAATCGATTGGGTTGCGGAAACTTCCTGTGCAGAGCTTGTGGAGGCTCATCCTGCTGTTCATCAAGTGATTCACATCCATACGCGCAAGTGGCGAAAAGAAATTTTTTCTCTGAAAACGATCAAAGAAATCAGAGGGGTTTGTAAAATTCTGAGAAAAAAAAAATATGATGTGGTGATCGATTTACAAGGAAATGCTAAATCGGGCTGCATCACTTTTTTGACAAGGGGATTACAAAAAATCGGATTCGGAATCCGGTCAGTCCCGGAAAAAATCAATTTGCTCGCAACAAATATTCGATATGAAACTCCGCAGTCGGGCAATATAAGAAAAGGTTACCTGTCTATTCCGGAGCAATATTTTAAGGATTTTCCGATCATAAACGAATCGAAAATTTTTCCTCTTCTCCATATTTCCGAAGAGGAGCAAAAAACCATTACCTCCTATTTATCCGCTCCGGGTATTACAGGATCTCCCTGTTTTCTGGTTTGTCCGGGAGCCAACTGGAAAAATAAACAACTTCCGTTTCAAAATTTAAGCGAATTCTTAAAAAAAATTGAGGCGCACGAAAAAAAATGCTCATGGCTATTTATATGGGGTTCGGAAAAAGAAAAGAGGATTTGCCTCTCTTTACAAAAAATCTTTCCGGAAAATTCGCTGGTGCCCGATAGAATTTCTTTGCCTGCTTTACAGAATCTGATGGGAAATGTCTCTAAAGTCATCGCTATGGATTCCCTTCCTCTGCATCTGGCAGCTACAACAAATACTCCGACTTTCGGTATTTTCGGACCTTCCTCTGCTATAAAATACAGTCCTCCGGGGAATAATCATGTGACAATTCAGGGGAATTGTCCGTATAATAGGAAATTTGAAAAGAGGTGCCCTATTCTAAGGTCTTGCAGCTCAGGTGCTTGCATACAAGAGCTGTGCTCGGATCAACTATTTAACGCTTATCTTGCCGCAAACTCATAAGGGGTCTTGGCGCCTGAAAAACAAAGGGCATCAAAATCGATGTTGTTTTCCACCACATGCACCGCTGTTTCAATTTTCATCGTGTCTTCAAGTCTGATTTTGGCTATAAATGAGGTGATTTTTTTCATCGCATCATAACTGTGCATAGGGGCGTATAAAACAGGGATATTTACCCTTTTAATTTCTTCCTGAATAACCGGTCCGGGTGAGTGATCTCCCGTAAGAATCATTCCGCCAAGATAATCTTTCCCCTCATTTTTTTGAAATTCTTTATGCTTCTCTAAAGTAGCCTGTATAATGTCTTCGCGACTCGCCGGAGTAATCACCAATTGATTCCTCTCCATCTCCTGCTTATA
>Ga0206889_1038_pt1 | contig 26297 bp, 23 predicted proteins | sample Alteio_BWOrgHeat_57_FD_153245 | JGI IMG/M metagenome (GOLD analysis project Ga0206889, IMG submission 153245) | Enriched cells from forest soil in Barre Woods Harvard Forest LTER site, Petersham, Massachusetts, United States - Alteio_BWOrgHeat_Nextera5 ... | reverse complement strand
GGGAAAGATTATGGAAAGATCGCTACTACTCCGCAAGGGAATGTATTGTTGGAAATGATGGCGGAAGCAACCATCACTAATGAACAATTAGGTAAAGGAAGATCAACCGATATGTTGGCAGTAAGTTTTTCTTCTCCTGATTATATCGGCCATGCTTTTGGTCCGGATTCATATGAACAATTAGATGATTATGCAAGATTGGATGATGTATTAGGTAAGTTCTTTCATTACCTCGATTCAGCAGTAGGTAAAGATCAGTATGTTGTTTTTTTAACAGCAGATCATGGGGTGTCGCATATTCCCGGGTTTGATTCTTTGCATCATTTGCCGGGAGGTTATTTCGATGGAGATTCGATTGTTAAGGACATGAACAAACAGTTAGCAACATTTGCAGGTGATAGTTTAGTGGTAGGGATCGATAATTTCCAGGTGTATTTAGATCATGCTCACTTCATCTCCAACGTTAAACTACAGGTTTTAAAAGATTGGATAATTACTTATCTGCAGCAACAGCCTTCTGTGGCGCAGGCATTTGATCTAAAAGATGTGAATGCTTATCCGATCACTGCAACGCAAAAAGAGCGTGTCATCAATGGTTATTTTCCTACCAGAAGCGGCGATGTGCAGATCATTGTTAAGCCCGGTTTTGTAGAAGGTGATGGTCCTGCTGATTCACATGGCGTATGGAACCCTTACGATTCGCGTATTCCTTTATTATGGTATGGCTGGGGTATTAAACACGGTGCCACCAATCGCGAAACATATATGACGGATATTGCTCCAACAGTCACGGCATTACTGCATATACAAATGCCGGATGGCTGTATAGGCAAAGTAATTCCTGAAGTGATGAAATAGTGTAGAGTAATATCTACAAAATTCCTCTTTATTCCTGCATTATACCGCTATTATGATGATGGTATTGTTTTTGAAGCTGAGTAGATGACACGATCTATTTATCTTCTTAAATTCAATGCACATGAAATTATTAATAGTCGATGACGAAAAGGATATCTGCACTTTATTAAAGAGCTTTTTTACAAAAAGAGGCTTTACTGTATTTACTGCAAATACATTGATCGACGGATTAAAGATCATTGATGAAGAAGAGCCGGATATTCTGTTCATAGACAATATGCTTCCTGATGGAGAAGGTTGGAAAGCAACCCAAACCATCAAATTAAAATATCCCCAGATAAATATTAACCTGATGTCTGCAAAAGACAAAAGCTTTAATGCATTGGATGTTTATGAAGAGGAGATATGGGAAAAACCGATCTCGGTAGCGCAACTCGAAAGGTATTTACAGTTCCTCAATAAAAATATTCAGATAAATTCTTAATTGGTAATTGGCAATAATCTGCGTCTTAACGCAAAAGCACTCCATTCCTGGAGTGCTTTTTATTTTTTGTTGGGTTACTAGGATTCGAACCTAGACAAACAGAATCAAAATCTGTTGTGCTACCATTACACCATAACCCAATAACCTCCAATCGGTAAATTGGAACGCAAATTTAGCGTAACCAGCTAATATTCCAAAAACATTTCACATTCTCCTTAAATATAGGTCAGGACTGGGTTTTAGTTTAACATATTCCACTATATGAAAGTTAGAAAAGAAAACTAAATTTGTGCTACATACGAATCATATTATATGAAGATTGCTATCTCACACCGGTTGATCATGCTGTCATTATTGTTATTGTCCTTCAAGCCGGATAGTCGTGCCCAATACAAACAATTTAAGCTTTCCCCGGATGGTGATACACTTAATATCATCGATAAAAAGGGATTGAAACAGGGGAAATGGGTAAACACAGTACCTGCTTTAAGAGGAGAGGCGGGATATGAAGAAGAAGGCGAATACCTGAATGATAAAAAAGACGGTGTTTGGAGAATGTATGCCTCTTCCGGTGATATTGTAGGAGTAGAGAATTATAAATGGGGTGGAAAAGATGGGCTTCAGCAATATTATACGTATGTAGGGGTATTGATAAGAGAAGAAGAATGGCGTTCGATCAACCCCGATGCACCGTATGATACCGTTGCAATCTATGGTTCAGATAATAACCAGATAACCGGTTATAAGATCGTACGGGTTACTCAATACAGCGTACCGGATGGTATATGGAAATATTATGATGATCAAAGCGGTGAAGAAGTGAAGGAAGAAAAATATGATCACGGTCGTTTGATAAACGATGATGGAACTACGGCTACTTTTGGCACTGTTCCTGTAAAAGCAACTCCTGCTGTTTCAGATACAACAAAAAAGAAAGCGCCGGTTAAAACTCCCGAGATATTAGAGTACGAAAAGAAATACAGTAAAAAGAAACGGGCACAAATGGAAAGGACCGGTGAGACCGGCATGTAGCTATTGCTTCGTTATCGTTGCTATTACAAAAGTCTCCAGCACTGTTGATCTTGTGTCCTTATTTAAAAAAGGCAATGTAACCTGGCTAACATGGAAGTTGTGAAAACTATCCAACACGGTAATTTTTTTATCAGCGAAGCTCGAATCCAATTCATGGATCCTTATCGCAGGGGTAAAGACGAGCATCCTATCTTTATACGTATTGTGTAAGATAGAGTCGGTACCTGCTCTTTCAACATCTCCCATGCAATAGAACTCAAAAGTATACGGACTGCATTTATACATCGTAACTGTTTTGCCATTGTAATTTTCATTCATCCATTTTCCTGCGGTCATGCCGGCCTGGTAATTCAATAAAGAATGGTAGAACATACCATTCAAAAATAAAGCCAGCAATACCGCAAAGCCAATATTCTTTTTAACGATGGAAAATTGATAAGATCCGCTTTTTGAAAAAATAACAATTGCAATAAGTGCACTTAAAATGATCGGGAATAATAAAGAACAGAATCCGGTGTAGTATACGAGCACGATAACCAATATGGAAAGTGTTATATACAATACAGTTTGTGCGGTATTGATCGCTTTTAATGTTTTATCGCTTGCTTTTTCCAATATCCAATATGCGGTGATCATTGCAAAATGCGGAAAAACGATAACGATATAATGCGGTAATTGAAATTTGGAAAGAGAGAACAATAAAAAGGTTACCAAAGCGCTGCCGCCAATGATCAACCCATGTTTATAGGAAAGAGCTGATCTTTTAAATTGGTTGATCACCACCAATAAAAGAATGAGTGACCATGGTAAAAATGCCCATAGGGTGGTATGTAAAAAGAAACTGGGATCGCCGGAACCCTTGATGGGGCCACTGTTCATGAAGCGGCCAAACTGGCTGTCCCAAAAGAAAAAATGAATGCCCGAAACATGTGTCTTCCCAAAAATGATCTTCTCGGGATGCAGATCAAATTGGGTATATAAACTATACAGTTCAGGTAAAATAAAAATGAAGATGAGTACTACCAGTAAATACCATTTCGGTTTTGCAAATTCTTTCCACTCTTTATTCTTTATCCAGTAAATAATAAAACCGGCAGCAATGGTTGCAATGGTGAAAATGCCTTTCGTCATGATCGCACAGGCGCTGAACAATGCAGCCAATACAATATCTTTTAATTTATTATTGATATAGGCATTGTACATATAATACGTTGCCGCCAATATAAAAGTAGTGAGGTATCCTTCCGCGCGTACATCTGCATTGGATAATATCACATGCAAAGCCGTAATATAAATGATGGTGGAAAGCTGCGCTATCTTAACAGAATATATTTTGGCAGATAATTTATAACAATAGCATACACCCACCAGCCAGCATATAAAAGAAGGAAGTTTATAGCTGAATGAACTGATGCCAAACAGTTTGAAACTAATAGCGGTTAGCCAAAAAGGTAAATGAGGTTTATCTAACCAGTCGGCTCCGTTACTGAACAGATTTGACCAGTCATTTGTAACAGCGATATGTTTGGCAATCGTTGCATATAAAGCACCATCCGGTTCCAGGATATTGCTAAAGAAACAAGTGGCATTGAGTGCAATACCGATTAGCATCAATAAAGTGAATGTTCTTTTAGAGAATAATGCTGTTTGCTCCATTACAATGTTTTAGTGTGCAGCTTTTTGTATTCACTCAGTAAGGGAGGTAAACCAATGAAGCGGTTGTATTCAAAAGCGGTGAGCCATCCAACAAAACTTCCGATGATCGCTCCACCCAATACATCCGAAGGATAATGAACACCCACATATATTTGTCCGTAGCTGATCGTAGCTGCCCAAAAGAAAAATAAATAACCCCAGTTTTTTATATACGGCTTTAAGGTCAAATAGATAAAGAAGGCTAATCCAAAATGATTGGTGGCATGTGAAGACGGGAAGCTTGGGTTGCCCGGGCATCTTCCTAATAATTCACGTACATAGGGTGATAACAGATCATCCTGGCAAGGCCTTGGCCGGCTGACCCAGTATTTAATAAAATGACTGCTGAGCTGATCGGTTATTGCAAAAGTGAGTAAGAAGAAAACGATCCATGTCCAAGATCTCCATCCGAAATTAAGTAAGATGAATGCCAGTAAGAAAAGATACAAAGGAGCCCAGGTATATCCTTCTCTCCAGAAAGGATATACGGTATCCAGGAAGGAGTTGGTCCATACCGTATTGATCTTAAGAAATAGCCATTGATCAAAATGTTTTAACGCAGTGACCAATGGTATTTCTATCAATGAAAGGAAAGAAGATAGGATCATACTGTAAAATTAAGGGTAATCTACTTCGTCGCAACCACTATCATCCTGGGTGATTTGATCGGATCGTATTCTCCCAAATTATAATCACCAAAGACTTCTTTAATGTGTAATCCATGGCAGGCGAACATTCTTTTAAAGTCACCCAGCGAAAATTTTGCAACGGTCTCTATATACTCCAACGGTTGTTGCAGTGTTTTATCTTCAATGTGTATTTTTTTATAAAAATGTGCTTTGTCTTGCCACTTTGTAATATGATAATGGGTATCATCCAGTTCTTTCTCTACCTGGTTCACCATATGGTCCTCTGCATAGCGAACGTTGAGATAATCCAATACAAAACAACCATTGCTTTTTAAGGATTGGGCGATCATGCGAATGGTATTATCATGTTCCCTTCTTGTTTTAAAATATCCGAAGCTGGTAAAAAAATTAAATGCGTAATCAAAATAGTTGATACGGAAGGGGAGACGCATATCATGCTGGTAAAAATGCAATGTCTCTGTTTCATGCAAGAGGGCTTCTTTAATGCTGTCTTCACTCAGGTCGATACCGGTAACATCAAATCCTTTTTCTGAAAGATGGATAGAGTGTCGTCCGCGTCCGCAGGCCACATCCAGTATGCGGGCGTTTGGTGAAGGTCTTAAATGAGCAATCAGTATATCCATGAATGCAGCGGCCTCCGCATCATTTCTTTTAAAATAAAGCTGATGATAGTAAGGAGAGTTGAACCAGTCTTTAAACCATGGATGCTCCTGCATATATATCGGGTTAACTAAATGTTTTTAGCAGCAGGATAATTACGCCATATACAACTGTTGTGATAAATATTCCGGTAGCGGTCTTATCCCTGTTTGTATTAATATAGATGGTAAAGAACAATGCATTCAGTAAAAGTGAAATACTTAAACCGGCAGAGAGTACCTGGTGGCCGATATCCCTGTGAAGGATAAAGTCAACAACATCGCCCACGCTATATCCTTTAAATTCGTAGAGTTTCATCACTATCATACCAACGATTGGCGCGATAAGTCCAATGACACAGCCCAATATGCGATCATCTTTTTTTAATATCATTTTATCTTCCAGTTTTTTTCTAATTCTTTTTTCAAAGAGTAATTGGTGAGGTCAAATTGTATAGGTACCACGCTGATGTAATTGTGTTGCAATGCCCATACATCGGTATCTTTTCCTTTGTCAAAATTTACGAACTCACCCGTGAGCCAGTAATATTTTTTTCCCTGCGGATCAACGCGCTCATCAAAATCTTCTTCATATTTCGCGTATGCCTGCTTGCATACTTTTATTCCTTTGATCTCTTTTTGCGGAACAGCAGGGATATTTACATTGAGCAAGAAATGTTTTTCTTTTTTGTACGACATTGCCTTCTCTACGATCTTTCTTATATAATGCCTGGAGGCGGCAAAGTCTGCTTCAAAACGATAATCCAATAAAGAGAAGCCAATACTGGGGATACTTTCGATCGCCGCTTCCATTGCGGCACTCATCGTACCGCTGTAAATAACATTGATGGAATGATTGGCGCCGTGGTTGATACCGCTTAAGCAGATATCCGGCTTGCGATGTAATATTTTATCTACGGCCAGTTTTACACAATCTACCGGTGTGCCGCTGATCTGCCATGCTTCTATACCTTCAAAAAGATCTACTTTATTCATGCGCAGTGGCAGGCCGATAGTGATGGCATGTCCCATTCCGCTTTGTGCCTTATCTGGCGCTACCACTGTAATATCACCCAATCCTTTTACCGCCTCTACTAAACTGCGTATACCCGGAGCCGTTATTCCATCGTCATTCGTGATGAGTATGGTGGGCCGTTTACCTGCTTTTGCCATTTTATTATTCCTTCTTTCTTATTTAATTAAAACCACGGACGTCCAACGATCGGTCTGAATGGCCACGGAATGGCAACAATGATCAATAATATTGCCAGTCCAAAGAACAACAATGCTTTTTTATGTTTCGCTTCGTCGGTAGCGGCTTTTTTTACTTTTGCCCTTCCGATGTGTACCAATGTTAATGCGATCAGCATCATCGCGCCATGTTCCATTGCGAAGAAACGGCTGTATGCATCATTCATATATTTTAACTGGCTTGGCCATCCGTTCACAAAATACAGTATCAGCCCTGTTACCAATTGAATATCGCAACTGATCAAAAAGAAGAGGTTGCTTTTATTATCTGTTGCCGTATATGTTCTCTCTCCGTAGATGCCACGCAACGCATTTACCAGGCTCCAGATACCGAAGAATACGATCGCCCAGCGGTCCCAATTGTGTAATGCCAATACTATTTGCATAGAATTATTTTGCACAAAAATAAGGGCTATAAACGATGAATGAATATTTGTTCTCAGAAGGTTATACTTCGTATAAACAGGGAGTCAATAAAAAAAAATGCACAAAAATTTGGTAAAACTAAAATATTTAGTACATTTGTGCTAACCAAATTAGTTTGTTATGTCACAGGCAGGACAAAATCTTAAGTATTTACGCAAGCTTCGCGGATGGACGCAGGAAGAGTTTGCGGTTAAAGTTGGTATCAAACGTTCACTGGTAGGAGCGTATGAAGAAGAAAGAGCAGATCCCAAGCTGGAAGTGTTGGAGATCGTTTCTGAGATCTTTAAATTAAGTCTGGATGAACTATTGTTGAAAGACCTTAGCAATACCAGCGGTAGTAATTATCTCGCTAAACGCAGGCAACAAAAAATGATGACGGCCGACCGCAACATCATTCATTTTGTACCGGTAAAAGCGGCTGCGGGTTATTTAGCCGGATATGCAGACACAGAATTCATTGAAGAATTAAACACGTTCACCTTGCCAATGCTGGCAGGCGGTAATTACCGCGCCTTTGAGATCATTGGTGATAGTATGATGCCTACACCAAGCGGAAGTATCATCGTTGCCGAAAAGGTAGAAGATACCGAGGATGTAAAAACAAACCAGGCATATATAGTGGTGAGCAGAAACGAAGGGATCGTTTATAAACGCATTGATAAGAATGGCCGGCAAAAAAATAAATTAACGCTGGTGAGCGATAATCCTCAGTATCAGCCTTACCAGGTGAATACAGATGATATTGTAGAATTATGGCAGGCGCAGTTGGTGATTAGTAAGATAAGTGCGCACCAGCGCTGGGATGTAAATTCATTGGCAAGTATGGTCAATAATTTACAGGACCAGGTGAGTACTTTGAAGAAAAAAATGAATTAACTATCGCGCATTTGAACGAATTGCACGAATGGCTTTAGAATAAGAATTCCATTTGTATGATTCTTTGAATATGTGCAAAAAATAAGGAAAACATTATCCGTACCTTATTTACTAATTCGTGTAATTCGTTCAAATTCGTGTTATTAATATAGCAAAAACGCAAAACCAGATACATCGATTAATAATTAAAAAACACAGTTATGATTAAATTACAAATTGTAGGCAACCTTGGAAAGGATTGCATCGTGAAAGAAGTAAACGGAAAAAATGTGATCAACTTTAGTGTCGCTCACACCGAACGTTTTAAAGACAGCACCGGGAATCTTAAAGAAAGAACAACCTGGGTTGAATGTGCTTACTGGACGGATCGTACCGCCGTAGCAGAATACCTTAAAAAAGGTAAAATGGTATATGCAGAAGGTTCACCGGATGCAGATGCATACATGAATAAAGAAAACCAGGCAGCAGCTACCTTACGCATGCGCGTGCAGAGTTTGCAATTGCTGGGTGGTGGAGATGGCTCCGGTTCTGCACCTTCTTCAGCAGGAACAACCAGCAGCAGCGCATCAAAACCTACTGCATCTGCAGGAGCAGCAATGAGTGATGTTGCAGCAGCAGATGATCTTCCGTTCTAAATTTTAGTAAAGGAATTTATAGGCCCTCCCGTTTTAAACGAGAGGGCTTTTTTATGCCGTAGCGTTGTTCTTTTTCAATATGATCCTGAATGTAGTGCCTTTTCCCAATTCGGAATTTTTTACAGACAGGTCACCATTATGATATTGGTTGATGATACGCTTGCTCAATGACAAGCCCAATCCCCATCCGCGTTTTTTGGTTGTGAATCCCGGTTTAAAAACCCTTACTATATTTTGTTTGCTGATCCCTTTACCGGAATCTTTTACGTCGATGACCACTTCTGTCTTATCATTCTTTATTCTAATATCGATATTCCCTTTCCCATCCATTGCATCCAGTGCATTTTTCAACAGGTTCTCGATCACCCAATCAAACAAAGGAGCGTTGATCATCGCCGGAACCTTTTTTTCTTCCGGAGCATAAATATTGAAGCTGATCTTGTGCGGTGCGCGTCGTTTGATATACGTTACCATGTTCACTATTTGCACCACTACATCTGTTTCTTCCAGTTTTGGGATACTTCCTATTTTTCCAAAACGGTCGCTTACCAGTTTAAGCCTGTCCACATCTTTCTCCATTTCACCTGCGATCTTTTCGTTGCCGGGTGTTGCTTTCAACATTTCTACCCAACCTTGCAAAGAAGACAAAGGTGTTCCTAATTGGTGGGCCGTTTCTTTCGCCATACCCGCCCATACCTGGTTTTGTGTTGATTTGTTACGGATAGAAACGGTAATGAGCGCGATGATAATGAAAAGTGCTACAATAAATAATTGCACAATAGGGTAGTAGCGTACTTGCTTTAATAATAATGAACTGCCGTAATAATACTTGTTTACAATTTTGGGCGAATCGGATACGATAACTAAAATAGGATCATGCTCACTTTTAAATTCCTTTACTTTTTGTTTCAGGTAATTATTATCTGTTTTTATTTTTTCGCTATCGAGGTTTAAGAATTCACCTAAAGGTTTATCATTTTCATCCGTTGCAATAATGGGTATCGTTGTATTGTCTTCTGCAATGATATTGGTAAGGTTTAACGCAGATTCTTCATTGGTAGCAGCCCTGGTTTTAAGTGATTGCACCCATACGTTTACTTTGTTACGTTCTTCGTTCGCTATTTTTTGGGAGAGGTATTGTGAATAGAAGATGGTTCCCGTTACAATGGCAATAGCAATCGTTGCCAATAGGGTTCTCCAGTTTAATAGTTGCGTAAACATATCGTAAATGTAATAATAAATAGCAATAAGGTGTAGGCAGGGAAATAAAGTATAAATGGATTATGTTTGTGCAATGCCATCGGTAGCTATCGTTATTCTCAATTGGAACGGCCGTTCATTCCTGGAAAAATTCCTTCCTTCAGTAATGGTATCTTCATACCATAATAAAAGAGTAGTAGTGGTAGACAATGCCTCCACCGATGATTCCGTATCTTTTTTGCAACAATATTTTCCTGAAGTATCGATCATCAAGCACGCCAGTAACGAAGGTTTTGCCAAAGGCTACAATGCTGCACTTACACACTTGGCAGATGATTATTATATTTTATTGAACAGTGATGTAGAAGTGACGCCCGGTTGGATAGAGCCGGTTATCGCATTGATGGAGAAAGATCCTTCGATCGCAGCCTGTCAGCCTAAACTATTGGCTTACCATAATAAAAAAGAATTTGAATACGCCGGTGCCTGTGGGGGATGGATGGATAATTTCGGGTACCCGTTCACGAGAGGAAGGGTATTTGAAGTGGTGGAAGAGGATAATGGACAATATGATACGGCTCAACCTTGTTTTTGGGCAAGCGGCGCCGCTTTATTTATAAGAGCTGCAGTATACCATGAATCTGGTGGGTTAGACGAATACTTCTTTGCACACCAGGAAGAGATAGATCTTTGCTGGCGGTTGCAATTGGCCGGGTACAAAATATATGTACAACCGGCTTCTGTGATATATCATGTGGGTGGCGGAACATTACCAATGGGCAGTAATAAAAAAGTATTTCTCAACTTTCGCAATAACCTGATCATGCTGGCCAAGAATTTGCCATTGTCATCCGTGATATGGAAAATACCCTGCAGAGTGGTATTGGATATGATCGCCGCATGGAAAGCTTTACTGGAAGGTAAAGGCGGTGTTTTTGTTTCTATCTTAAAAGCGCATATCCTCTTTATCAAATGGTCAATTTTTGATCGTAAAAGATCTGTTTTCACACGTCGAAAAACAAATGAATTGCACGGCTGGTACCGCGGTTCGGTTGTTTATCATTATTTTATAAAAGGGCAAAAGACCTTTTCCCAAATTGTTGGGAATAAATAATTTTTTTTGTGCTTTACGCCTTATTTTTGCAACGCAAACAACTTAAAAATGGAAGAGCAATTTATAGAGACTAAACACAAGGATGTCGCCACCAGTTGGGTATCCACCTCCCGTTTCATCTGGGCCTGCCAGATATTTTTGGTTTTGGCATTGATTGCCGGCGGTTGTTATGGATTGTACACGCACCGTTATAAAGGGAAACCGGAAGTAAGTGTACCGGATAACACCTTATACAACCCTAAATACAAATAATTTTTGAGGGGTTTGTTACAAACCTTATTTTTGCAATCCTTTTAAACGAGGTAGTTCTTTATTTAACGCGGAAGTAGCTCATTTGGTAGAGCACGACCTTGCCAAGGTCGGGGTGGCCGGTTCGAGCCCGGTCTTCCGCTCTGAAAATCTTCCCGTCGCTGACGGGATTTTTTTTCCCTACCCGGGTGGTGGAACTGGTAGACACGCAGGACTTAAAATCCTGTTCGCAGTAATGCGAGTGACGGTTCGACTCCGTTCCTGGGTACTTGAGCAAAAGCTCTGAACGAATGTTCAGGGCTTTTTTGTTTTGCGTAGATGCCTCTGATTAGTTTTAATGATATCCCGATAAAAAACTACCTTAGCGACCAATTAATATAATCATATAAAATACAGCAGGATACAAAAGTTTATGAGAATACTGATAACCGGAGGCGCAGGATTTGTCGGTTCCTCTCTTTGTATCAAACTGAAAGAGAAATATCCCGACTATTCCATTATTGCTTTTGACAATTTAAAGAGGAGAGGTTCGGAGTTAAGCCTTAAAGATTTTCAAAAAGCAGGTATTCAATTTATTCATGGTGATATCCGTAATAACGAAGATCTGAATTCTGTTGGAGTTTTTGATGTATTGATAGAAGCGTCGGCAGAACCTTCTGTAATGTCAGGATTAAACTCTGATCCAACATATGTTATCAATAACAATCTTTTTGGCTCAATCAATTGTTTTAATGCTTGCTTAAAAAATAAGGCGAAGCTTATTTTCCTTTCTACCAGCCGGGTATATCCGATAGATTTAATTGAGAATGCCAATTTTGAAGAAGCAGAAACCCGTTTTTTATTTGCCAACAAACAAACAGAAAAAGGGCTTTCAGAACTTGGTATTTCGGAAGAGTTTAGTCTTTCCGGCGCGCGTTCTTTTTATGGTACTACAAAACTTTCATCTGAATTATTTATTCAGGAATATGCCGCATTTTATGGACTACAATCTGCGATTACAAGATTTGGGGTAATTGCTGGTCCACGCCAGATGGGAAAGACGGACCAAGGCGTCGTTACCTTATGGATGGTAAAGCATTATTGGAAACAATCTCTTAAGTATATTGGTTACGGAGGATTAGGAAAACAGGTAAGGGATATACTACACATAAGTGACCTGATAGAATTGATCGATATACAGATCCATCAAATAGAGAAATTCACAGGAAAAATTTATAATGCCGGTGGCGGTTTAAAAACAAGTGCTTCATTGATGGAGATGACAATGATTTGTGAAAAGATCACGGGGAATAAAATAAAAATAGACCGGGAAAAAGAGAATAGACCGGCTGACCTGAAAATTTTTATTAGCGACGCTACTAAGATTAAAACTGAAATAGGGTGGGAGCCTAAAAAAACGGTTGAGCATATTTTTTCGGATATTTTTAACTGGATCAACCAAAATGAAGAACAATTAAAATCGATATTAAAATGACAACAACCGGGATATATAAGATATTGAGTAAAAAGAAAACCTATTACATTCTCTTTCTAATAAATATCATAGTAGGCCTGTTTATTTTTAAGATATCGCACAAAATACCGTTTGGTGATGAAAGATCATATTGTTTAATGAGCGAAGGTTTGTTGCATGGCCGGTTCTCAAACTGGTATTTTTTATCGAAGTATTATCCTGAAACACTAAGAACACCAGGTTATCCTGTATTTTTAAGTATTTGCCGGCTAATATCAGCATCCTTGTTATTGCCGAAGATCATTCAGTTGTTTATCTATTTTATTACTGTTTATCTCTGTACAAGGATTATCAATAAAATAACTCCTAACCTTGTTTGCGTTAATTTATTTCTTTTATTGTTGATCCCTAATGTGCAGGTAGTATATTATTCAGGATATATCGCAGCGGAAACATTGGATACATTTTTTGTTGTTCTTACAATGTTTTTAGTGGTGTCTGAAAGAACCGTCAGGAACTCTCTATTACTTGCCATTAGCTGTTATTGTGCATTTATTATCAGGCCCGCTTTCTTACTTTTCCCGTTTGTATTGTTTGCCTGTTTCATTTATAAAAACAGAAAGGATATTAAAAAACCTGTTTTGTTTATTTTAAGTTACATGATCTTGCTAATTCCTTTTGGATTATGGAATAAATGCAATAACGGTGTATTTAAAGTTACTCCGATTGAAGGAGGTGGAGGGGTTGCTTACCTGGGTTTTTGGGAACTTAAATTACCGGATGGGTATACCGAACATTTTTATTGGGGAACGAATACCGAGTATGATTTAACTAAACCCGCATTTTATACGCCGGCAGAACAACAGGAGAATGTGAAAAAATTTGAAGCCGAAAGTAATATGATATTAGATTCGACTAAGAAGTATTTATCAAAAGAAGATTCAGCGACCTTCGAGTACATGCGTAAAATGGGCCCGGGCTATTTTCCTATATACAATAGTAAGTATACGGTGGAAAAAGAGGCACTTTTGTGGCAGACGATCAGGAAAGACGCACTTAACGACCCTGGTTATTACGTTAAATCGTGCGTATACCATTTTGTACGCGTTTATATGACTGGTATAAATTATAAAGATCTGGAAGATGCCCATTCTCACTTACGTAAAATGCGGGTTCTTTACCCCTTTGTTGTTACCCTTTTATTTATTTTAGGAGGACTGATGCTTATAACGTTTAGTGCAGTGTTTAAAAAAGTAGAATTTAATTATCTATTTGCTTTTGTATTCTTATTCTGGTATTATGGGATGATTCATATGCCCTTTTCTATTCAATCAAGGTATACCATTCCCGTGCATTTGCTTATATTGGCAATTTTAGCTGTCACCATTAATTCAATATGTCAAAAAAAAATAAAAATCAGTAATGGGTAACATTTGTTTAATCACCGGTTCATCAGGGTTAATAGGAAGCGAAGCAGTAGGTTTTTTTGCTGAAAAATTCGATAAGATTATTGGGATAGACAATAATATGAGGGCGGAATTTTTTGGGCAGGATGCTTCAACTGAATGGAATACCCAAAAATTGATAAAAGAAATCAAGAACTTCGAACATCATGCAATAGATATCAGGGATATTGCTGCGTTGGAAAGTCTGTTTAAAGCTCACGGATCGGCTATTCAACTAATTGTGCACACAGCTGCCCAGCCCAGTCATGATTGGGCTGCCAGAGCACCTATTACCGATTTTACGGTTAATGCCAATGGTACATTGAATATGTTGGAGATGACAAGGCTTTACTGTCCGGAAGCTACTTTTATTTTTACTTCTACCAATAAAGTGTATGGAGATACGCCCAATTATTTACCGCTTATTGAATTGGAAAAACGTTGGGAAATAGATGAGAAACATCCTTATTTTAAAAATGGTATTGACGAAAATATGAGTATTGATCAAACCAAACATTCGTTATTTGGGGCTTCAAAAGTAGCTGCTGATGTTTTGGTTCAGGAATATGGAAAATATTTTGGGATGAATACCGGTATTTTCAGAGGAGGGTGTTTAACCGGCCCTAATCACTCGGGTACACAATTGCATGGTTTTCTTTCTTACTTGGTGAAGTGCGCTATCACGGGGGATAAATATACCATCTTTGGATATCGCGGAAAACAGGTCAGGGATAATATACATAGCTGGGATCTGGTAAATATGTTTTGGCATTTCCATCAGGATCCAAAGCAAGGAGAAGTATACAATGCCGGGGGCGGGCGGTTTTCCAATTGTTCAATGACAGAGGCTATTGAGCAATTAGAACAAATCACCGGTAAAAAAATGAATTATGAATATTCTGAAACGAACAGGATCGGGGACCATATTTGGTGGATAAGCGATGTTTCCAAATTTAAAAATCATTATCCGGGGTGGGCATTAAAATACAATATTAACGATATACTTACGCAGATACATACGAATATGTCGCAAAGGCGGCATTGATTGATCTCTTTAATCACTATGTCAATTATTATAAATGAGTTTTCGCACTAAAGTAATACAGGTACTGATCGATATAAATGAACGGATGGTATTTTACCCTTCGTTGCGAAAATTTTATACTGCGGCGTTAAAAGATAAAGGACTTTCTATAGTTGATGTAGGGAGCAACAAAGGGCAAAGTATCGACTTCTTTTTGAAAATAAATAATCAGGCAACTATTTTCGGTTTTGAACCAAATCAGAAATTGTATACGGGGTTAAAGAAAAAATATGAGCAGCAGGCTAATGTGCACCTGTTCAATCTTGGTGTCAGCAGTAATAACGGCAAATTGCTTTTTCATGAGAATATACTGGATGAAACATCAACTTTTGAACAAATAAATTTCGATTCGGAATATCTTAAAAAAAAGGCGAAGGTATTAGGTGTTAACAAAAATGAACTGGTTGTTGGTTCTTATGAAGTGGAGGTAACAACCCTTCAAAGCTTTTTGGAAAGCCATCCTGGTAAGTATTTTGATGTGCTTAAAATAGATGTGGAAGGGCATGAGTTGCAAACACTCAAAGGTTTGTTTACAGGCATCCGGGAAAATTACCCGATAAGGTTTATTCAGATCGAAAGCCATAATGACGATATGTATATAGGTGCTTCTGCTGGGGAGATAGGAGACTTATTGCAGAAAAATGGCTTTTTTGAAGTGGCAAAATTTAAACATGGATTCGGAGATTTTTATGAAATTATATACGAGTATAAAATAAAAGCGTGAAGTTAAGTATAGTCATACCAGCATACAACGAAGGAGAGTCGATCGCGGAAACGATCGAACAAATAACGACTGCCTTCGATCGTGTAAAAATTGACCACGAGATATTTGTTGTTAATGATAATTCAAAAGATAATACCGCCGAAGTATTGAGTGAGTTATGCAAAAGTTATCCAAATCTCCGGTACGAAACAAATAAGGGACCTAATGGTTTTGGTTATGCGGTTAGGTATGGATTAGAAAGATACGCGGGTGATTGTGTTGCCATAATGATGGCCGACCTTTCAGATTCTCCTTACGATCTTATCCGATTTTATACAACAATGCTGGAAGGCGATTACGATTGTGTATTCGGCAGCCGTTTTATCAAAGGGGGGAAATTGATTGACTATCCTTTTGTAAAGAAAAAGATCAACCGGACAGCCAATTTAATTATTCGTGTGGTTATGCGGATAAGATACAATGATACTACGAACGCATTTAAACTATACAAACGACATACCATTGACGGACTTAAACCCTTTTTATCTCCGCATTTTAATTTAACGATAGAGCTGCCGTTGAAGGCAATTATAAGAGGCTATTCATATGCCGTGATCCCAAACTCATGGACAAACAGAAAATACGGCGAATCGAAACTGAAGATCAGAGAAATGGGAAGCAGGTATTTTTTTATTTTAATGTACTGCTTTCTGGAAAAATATTTCTCGCGCGGAGATTTTGAAAAGAAATGGTAAATTCTTGTGTTGCCGGCGTTGGTAATACTATTCGACTTCAAAGGCGTCGCAGCCGATAGCTATCAGCTCTTGTACACGATTTCTTTATTGAGCTTTTATGAAACCTATGCCGATTTTGCATTTTACTTTCTTTTTGCCAACTCCATTTTTTGCACTCTATTTGTTTATTGATTATTTGATCAACAGGCAAATCCTTTATGCGCAAACACCCGCTTCCTTTAGGTAAACAAATACTTTATGCCTTTGGCATGATGGGCTGGAGTATTATGATCAACCTGATCAGCGTGATATTGGTGTATTTATATATTCCACCAACCAATAGTGGTTTGCCGATCATGATCAGCCAGGCAACTATTTTCGGGATATTTAATCTGATCTCTATCATTACCGCAAGCGGACGTTTAACTGATGCTGCTTTTGATCCGGTAATCGCGCAACTCAGTGATCGTAGCAAGCATCCAAAAGGCAGAAGGATACCTTTTATGCGAATGGCCATTCTTCCTTCATTGGTCTTTTGCTTTTTGGTGTTTTATCCGTTGCAACAAACACAAAGCAGTGCTAATGTAGTATGGTTGGTGTTAATGCTCATGGGCTTTTATGTTTCCACAACAACTTATATCATTCCGTACAGTGCATTGCTACCCGAACTGGCGCCCGATTCAAAAGAAAAAGTGCGACTCTCTACTTTTCAATCGGTAGGATATGTAGTGGGTATTGCTATTGCTTCCAATGCTTTTTTTATAACAGATTGGTTTCAACATTCGATGCATATTGCTTCCCGTTTGGCGGCATTGCAATATACTATTGGCTTGTTGGCATTTCTGGGCGCTATCTTTATGGCTATCACTGCATGGTCGATCGATGAGCGAAAATATTCGGTGAGTAAACCAAGCGCCGTGCCCATATTCAAAGCACTAAAGCAAACATGGGGCAATACCAATTTCCGTTTCTTTATTGTTGCCGATTTTTCTTATTTTATCGGCATCACTTTGATCTCCGCCGGCTTATTGTATTTTGTCAGGGTATTATTGCAGTTGCCGGAAAGCATTGGTAATTTGCTGATGATAACAATGGTAGGCTGTTCTTTTATCTTTTATCCGGCAGTTAATATTCTTTCTCTAAAGATTGGCAAGAAGATCATCATCATTGTTTCGTTATTGATATTGTCGCTTGTTTTTGCGGGTATCTGTTTTTTAGGTAAGGTTCCCTTCGATCCTAAGGTTCAGATCTTTGCGTTGATCTTACTGGCATCTGTTCCTTTTGCCTCACTCAATATTCTTCCGGTAGCGATTTTATCAGAAGTGATCGCAAAAGATACATTGGATACGGGTTCCAATAAAGAAGGTATCTATTTTGCCGTGCGCTATTTTTTTGTCAAGATCGCGCAAACACTTGGCATGGCTTTTTTCGCGATGTTATTGATACGCGGAAAAGATGTGGGGCATGACATGGGTATAAGATTGAACGGAGCCCTTGGGTTTGTATTATGTGTGATCGCGGCTTTTATCTTTATGAAATTTAAAGAAGAGAAGAGCATTTCCCATTAAGTCGATCCAACAAAAAAAGCATCTTTTTTGAGATGCTTTTTTTAATTCATTTTGGAAGAAAACTATAATTCGGCCGGTTCCAGCTCCTGTTGTATAAGGCCAGGTTCCTGTGGAGTATATTGTCTTCTCAATCGTATGATCTTAACCTTATTTAATACAAGAATGATCGGGTAGGTAGGGTCAAACTCAAACCATTTTTTAGCAAAATTGATGCTGTTGGGATGTTTGTGGTGATTGTTCTGCATTAATTCACCCATTAAAAATATTTCAAAAGGGATCGTGTTCCTGCTGTGATCATCGTTATCGTAATTGGAATAACCGTATTTGTGTCCGCACCAGTTTACCAATGCACCATGAATAGGCCCCATAAAGAAATGGATAGGTAACAATAAGAACATCCACCAATGTGTTGCAAAATGTACATAGAACAGAACATATAACATACCAAATGCTATTCTGAATATCCATGAGTCTCCGATCTTGTCAATGATCGGCCATTCCGGGTATTTACCGCTAAATGCTCTTTCCGGTTGAACTTTATTTTTAGCATAATCCAAATAGATATCTTTTGTATGCATCGTCATTTGCCATACATCTTTAAAGAAGTGTGGAGAATGCGGATCTTTTTCCGTGTCGCTGTAAGAGTGATGCATGCGGTGCATGATCGCATAAGCGCGTGGGTTTAAAAAGGATGAACCCTGCGATATAATAGTAAAACTGTAAAAGAATTTCTCCCAAAAAGGGCTCATCGTAAACATCTTATGGGAAGAATACCTGTGTAAAAAGAATGTTTGGCAGAAAAGTGATAAGAACCAATGTGCCAGGAAGAAAGCTAAAATGATCATATACAAGAATCTTTTTGATACCTACGTAAAACGATTATCGTCGGTTTAAAAATCAGGCAAAGATAGGTTAATACTTAATATTGTCAATGCGCGTTTGGTCTGGATATTGTCATAACTGCGGTAAAAAGAGAGCTGATCAAGGCATATTATTAAATATGTTTATTTATAGAGGTATTCATATTCAAAATAGCCCAGTAGTTCTTTGTCTTTAGAGTAACATTTCTCTTTTATCTTCAGCCCGTCATCATATAAATAACTCCAGATATTATAATTGGAAGTGGCACCCTGCATGGTAACGATCATCTGGGCGAGTTCGCCGGCATCATCGTATTGAAAAATAAAATCGGGCAACGTTTGTTGCTTTACAACATTGTAATGAGCAATATCGGTAAGCCTGTTCTGGCTGTCGTAATAGTAATAATAATGTATACCGCTTACAGACACTTCCGATTCGTCGGTGATATTTCCTTTGTCATCCACCGTAAAATCTACTTCCGTGGTGTCTTTCCCGTTCTTTATAAGAAACATGTTCTGTAAAATGCCCCTGGCATCGTAATTATATTGGTGTATCTCATCTAAAGCAGTTACAAAATCATCATCATGCGATCTTGATTTGGATGATATACTAACCAGGTTACTGTCTTTATCATATTTATAGATAGAATAAGAGACGTTTATCTCGGAGCTGTCTTCCGAACGGATCAAAAAGCCCTGGTCATCAAAATAAGAGGTTAGTAAGGATTTACTGCTTCCGCTGGTTCTTGTATAGGTATTCATCTTCTTGTAATCCTTGCTCAATTGTTTCTCACAGAAAAAACCTTTACTTGGCTGGTCGTCAAATTCAAAGCTATGTACGTCGATGGTTCGTATTTGTTTTGCTTTGTAGGTGCGCTGGTCCGTACAGGTTTGTTTTACACTAAGGATGTCTTTATAATAATATTGGGCAGAGGCTTCATTATTTATGATAGCCAGCAGTGCAAGAATCGAAAAAAGCTTTATCATTATTTGTATTTTCAGCATAAAAATAAGACAATAAAGACTTACAGAGTTTAATTCAAAAGCGTTAAAGACGTATATCTTTATTATTTTTAACAAAATTCTGGATAAACCCCGTTAAAGCAAGGAAGAGGGGTGTGCCGGATGACCAAAATCAATTGATTTTTATGACTCCAACTGCCAACGAAGCATTTTTACGTCTTGTAGGAATAATGGAAGAACTCAGGGAAAAATGTCCCTGGGATAAAAAGCAGAGCATTCAAACATTAAGGCAGCTCACCATCGAGGAAACCTATGAATTGGCGGATGCTATTACCGACCAGGATTGGAAAGGAATTAAAGAAGAACTGGGTGATCTTTTGTTGCATGTAGTGTTTTATGCTAAGATCGGTGCAGAGCAAAACCAATTTACATTGGAAGAAGTGATCAACGGTGTTTGTGAAAAACTGATCAGCCGCCACCCGCATATTTATGGTGATGTAAAAGTGGAGAACGATGAAGATGTATCCAGGAACTGGGAAAAATTGAAAATGAAAGAGGGTAAAAGATCCATTTTAAGCGGTGTTCCCAAATCTTTACCCTCCATGGTTAAAGCAATGCGGCTACAGGAAAAAGCAAAGCAGGTTGGTTTTGAATGGGAAAATAAAGAACAGGTATGGGATAAGGTGGAAGAAGAGCAAAAAGAATTGCAGGAAGCGATTGTATCCGGTAACCAGTATCATGTGGAAGAAGAATTGGGTGATCTTTTCTTTTCATTGGTGAATTACGCGCGATTTTTAAATGCCGATGCAGAGAATGCATTGGAAAGAACCAATAAAAAATTCATCGATCGCTTTACAAAAATGGAAGCCGAGGCGTTGAATACCGGTAAGGCTTTGTCTGAAATGTCGTTAGAAGAAATGGACGCGATCTGGAATAAGATAAAACGATCTTAAATTAACAACGGTTGCAAACAGAACAAACATTCAAGTCGTTCTTTTTAAGAAGCAGCTACCTGCTATTGGCGGCTGCCTGGTTGGTTACATTGTCCCTCATTATTAATAATTACTGGTTTAAAAACTCCTCGCTTAGTAATGTACAAATGAATGTGGGGAATGCCATTCACCAACAACAGGATGATTTTAATAAACTATGTGCGGATACCGCGTTTCTTACACAGATAGAGGACAAGCAGTATAAGGAAGATGTTTTAAAACAACTGGTTGACAAAGGATATTTTTTCTTCCTTTATTCTACAGAACAAGATCTTTCTTTTTGGAACACACAATCAGTAGAGCCGCCCGACAGTCTCCTTAACAGCACTGCCAATGAAGGTTTTTTATCATTGGCTAATGGTTATTATGTGTGGCAAAAAAAACAAGTTAAAAATGCTACCTGTATTGAATTGATCCCCGTAAAGTGGAATTATGCCATTCACAATGAGTACTTACAAAACACATTCGCTATAGACAGGTCTATCGGGGATGATTATACTGTTTCCGCCAAACCGATAGGTAGTATCGTGCGGTCAAATGACGGAACATTTCTTTTTTCAATATTACAAACAAGGAAGATCATTCATCCTTATAATAATCCTGTAGAGATCATTTGTCGTTTACTCGCCATGTTATTGGTATTGATCTTTATACACCTGATGGCTTTTTACCTGGTGCAAAAGAATTTTTATCTCGGCGCAGGATTCTTAACGCTGGTAGTGGTATTGATCCGTATCGGGACTTATTATTTTCCTATACCCCTTAATTTTCGTCAGTTTGAATTGTTTGACCCGGCCATTTACAGTTCCAATATTGTGATGCGTTCATTGGGCGACCTGTTGATCAATTCTTCTCTTTTTTTATGGATCGTTCTGTTTGCACGGCATTACGTACAGGATCAACGTACGATTGCGTATCCCAAAAAGGTATCCTTCCGAATCGTGATCGTATTCATCGGTATTGTATTGCTTTTTGTATGTACACTAATGGCAGGGTTCATTGTAAGTTCGATGGTGTCTGATTCGCAGATATCCTTTGATGTGGTTAATTTCTTTACCCTAAATATTTATAGTGCATTGGGTTTTTTGGTAATGGCCATTGTGGTGATGGCTTATTTCTTTCTAACGCAAACCATCATCTATCTGCTACAACCACTTTTACCCAAGAGCATTTCAGTACAGATATTATTACTCGCTTCCATCGGATTATTGGTGTTTGCCACGCGTGTGGGAGATACCTCTATTGTTTTTGAAGAATGTTTACTTGGATGGCTGTTTATCTATATTGTGCTGTTGCTTAACAGCAGCTACCTAAGACTGTTGGCATCCAAAGTGAGTTCTTCCCGCTTTGTTTTCTGGATATTCTTTTTCTCGATCTCTGTTACTGTTATCATCATGATCGAGAACAGAAAAAATGAAATGAATAACCGGCAGCGATATGCAGAGCAGTTACTGGTTAAAGCAGATCCTTCTGCTGAGCTACTTAAAAATTCGGCGCTGGTTGATTTTAAAGGAAATGAATTGGCTTTTTTATTCAATGCCGATCCGGCGCCATCCTACGACAGGGCTAAATTTGTAAAAGATAGTTTACTCAATGTTTATTTCGCGGGTTACATTAAATATGATACGCGGCTTTATACATTTGATCTGCAGGAAAATCCTTTATACAATGAAGATTCTGTCAGTTTTGACGATTTTAATAATATACTTGAAACGCAGATCCAGCCTACTTCTTTAAAGGGTCTTTATTATTATGTAGTATCCTACAATAAATTCAGTTATATAAGCAAGAAGGAAGTAAGAGATCCGTCGGGCAAGCTATTGGGGTATGTATTTTTATTGGCTACGCCAAAAGAATACGAAACAGATGCTTTATACCCGGAGCTTTTGCTAAAAGGGAATGCAAATTCCATCGAAAATTCTCCCATCTATTCTTATGCTGTTTACAATCATTTTCAATTAGTAAATAGTCATAATGATTATGCCTTCCCTTTTCGGTTAGATTCTACACAACTTCCCAAAGTTGCGATGGCAAATTATCATAAGAACGGGTATAACGAATTCTGGTACAGGTCAGGAGCAGATAAGGTTGTTATCATTGCCCGAAAGGATAATTTTGTTTTGGAGTCTATTACTTTGTTCTCTTATTTATTTTGTGCCTGTTTACTTATTAACGGGTTCTTCTGGTTGCTAAATACGGCAGTACGTTCGCTCATCCGCCGCCGCGAGCTGCGCGTGTACTGGCAAAGTACGATCCGCAACCAGGTACATAGTACCATTATCTTGATCAGCCTTATCTTGTTTGTAGTGGTAGGAGTGGCCACTATCTTTCTTTTCATTGATCGTTATAATAACAACAACAAAGAAAAATTAAGCCTGATCATTGAGGTGATGGAAAATGATATCAGCAATTCGCTGAACGGACAATCTTCTTTTGATATGTCAAAAATGTATGAAGTAGGGTACAAAGAAAAACTGGAACAGATCATTGGCAGAATATCCGAAATGCATGCGGTTGATATTAATCTGTACGATGTAGATGGTAATCTCCAGGTATCCTCTTTGTCATTGCCTTATAGTAAGGGCATTATAAGTTCTAAGATGGACCCGGTTGCCTATTATCATTTGAATCGTTTAAAAGAGATCCGGTATTTTCAAAACGAATCCATCGGAACATTGCCGTATATCAGTAACTATGTTCCGGTAATAGATGTATCGGGGAGAGAAGTTGCCTATCTCAATATCCCTTATTTTTCTTCAGAGGCAAGATTGCGTCAGGAAGTATCTAATTTTTTAGTTACGATCATTAACCTCAATGCATTTATCTTTTTGATCGCCGGTATCATCGCGTTTGTTATTACCAATCGGATCACGCGTTCTTTTTCTTTTCTTCGGATGAAAATGAAAGAGATCAATTTAGGGGAGATGAATGAAGCGATCGTATGGAAACGAAATGATGAGATAGGGGAGTTGGTAAGAGAATACAATAAAATGGTAAGTAAACTGGATGAACGCGCTGCAGAACTGGCACGGAATGAACGCGAAGGTGCATGGCGCGAAATGGCGAAGCAGGTGGCGCATGAAATAAAGAATCCGCTTACACCAATGAAACTTAGTTTGCAATATCTTCAAAAAGCGATCGAAAATAATTCGGATAATGTTAAGGAGTTAAGTAGCAGTGTATCTAAAACACTGGTAGAACAGATCGACCACCTGAGCCAGATCGCCGGCGATTTTTCGCAGTTTGCGAATATCGGGAATCCAAAGAATACCGTATTTGATCTGAACGAATTGTTGCAATCGCTTAGTCATTTATACTGGAACGAAGATGAACCGAAAATAATCTGGAACCCGCTACCAAAGCCTGTTTTCATTAATGCAGACAGAACTCATATCAACCGGTTGTTTACCAATCTTATTCAAAATGCATTGCAGGCAATACCGGAAGGACGTGTTCCTGTTGTAGAGATCAACGAGGCATTGGAAGACGGGAATGTACTGATAAGCATAAAGGATAACGGTGTTGGAATTGATAAAGGGCAACACCTGAATATATTCACTCCGAACTTTACCACTAAAACATCCGGAACGGGTTTAGGTCTTGCCATGTGTAAAGGAATTGTAGAACAAAATAAAGGGGCGATCTGGTTTGGAACAGAAAAAGGAGTGGGCACTACCTTCTTTGTGGAATTACCTGTTGTGAGCGATTCAACGCTTTAGTTTTTTATTAGTTGCAAGAAAGGCTTCAAATTCTTTTAATCCAAAACTGCTCAGGTTCTTTTCTTTGGTCAGCATGCCTTTTTGCGCCACCAATACTCCAAACCGTATATCATCAAAGCCTTCGATGGTATGTGCATCAGGATCAATAGAGAGTAGTACATTTTTATTCAATGCATAGTCAATGTGTCGCCAGTCTATATCCAACCTGCTTGGATGCGCATTCAATTCTATCACCACATGATTCGCCGCGCAGGCATCAATTATTTTTTTATGATCAATAGGGTATCCTTCGCGGCTTAGTAATAACCTGCCCGTCATATGTCCCAGTATCGTGGTGTATGGATTCTCGATTGCTTTTAATAAACGCGTCATTGCTTTTTCTTCTGTCATTTTTAGATTACTGTGGACAGAAGCGATCACCAGGTCGAATGTGGATAGGATCGCGTCGCTATAATCGAGGTTTCCATCGTTGAGAATATCTGCTTCAATGCTTTTAAAAATTTTAAAAGAGGGAAACTGTGCATTTAATGTATCGATATAATGATGCTGTTCTTTTACTTTTTCTTCGCTCAATCCTTGTGCGTAAAAAGCACTTTTGCTATGGTCGCTGATCACTAAATATTCGAAACCCTTTGCCATGGCTGCTTTTGCCATCTCTTCGATCGTATTGCTTCCGTCACTCCAATTACTATGGCTATGGATTATGCCCTTAATATCGGACGGTTGTATCAATGTCGGGATAGAAAATGCCTTAGCTTTTTCAATGATCAATGGTTGATCTCTTAGAGAAGGTTCAATGTATTGAACGCCGGCATTGTCGAAGAATAATTTATCTGTATCACCGGCGATCGTATATTTAATGGAAGGAAACTGTTGCTTAAAGTTATTGGTAAATGTCTCCGGCCCTGTAGTTAAAAATAATCTTTCAGCAAGCGTTTTGTTATTTGTATAGAACAGAAGTTTTAATCCATTGTTTAATTTATATAGAAGATCATCTTTATTTTCTTTTAATAATTCGGGTGGATGTGCCGTTTGCATTTTTTGTTTTATTGCTTCGTTAGATGCAGCGATCACAAATTCAAGGGTGTCAATAGTGGCTTCCTGCCGGAAATATGCGCCGGTCACGCTTACCGCTTCTTTTGAGAACAGGGAATCTAAATAATTTTTTATGGGTGGATATACAGCTTCTACCTGTGCATACAAAAAAATTCCCTGGCTACGCAAATAAAATTCAATGCTTTCGCGGATGTTCTGTTGTGTTTTATCACCGAATCCTTTAAATAGTTTTAAGCGGTTCTCTTTACAGGCATATAATAATTCTCCAATGGTTTCTATTCCCATTTCTTTCCATATCACGGATATTTTTTTTGGACCAATTCCTTTTATGTTCAGCATTTCAACAATGCCCGGAGGTGTCTTTTCTATTATTTCTTTTAATGCAGACAGTTCTCCGGTATCTAACAGTTCTATTATTTTTTTGCCGGTAGATTCGCCAATTCCGTTTATTTTAAAAATATTTTCGCGTGGAGTGTCTTGCAACGGAACCGTTAATTTTTCTATATTGAAAGCCGCACTGGCATAGGACCTTGCCTTGAAACTGTTCTCACCATGAATGTCCATTAGTTTAGATAGTAATGAAAAATATTCGGCTATTTGATAATTGTCCAT
>Ga0206889_1037_pt1 | contig 26655 bp, 18 predicted proteins | sample Alteio_BWOrgHeat_57_FD_153245 | JGI IMG/M metagenome (GOLD analysis project Ga0206889, IMG submission 153245) | Enriched cells from forest soil in Barre Woods Harvard Forest LTER site, Petersham, Massachusetts, United States - Alteio_BWOrgHeat_Nextera5 ... | reverse complement strand
GTCAAAAAAAATCGACGCCCCGGGTAATACTTTATCGATTGGTTATTCGCTTTCCAATAACAATAACCGGATATTGGAAGATGGCAATGGAGGGTTTTTTATTACAGGGATAATGGATGGTAACTTACAGCAATTTTATTTGTTTCACTTATCTTCTTCGGGCCAGGTTATTTTTTCAAATATAATTGATATTGGTACCGACTATCAATACCTAGATTCTTATGCGCAATTAGCATTCTTGCAGGATGGCAGTATTCTTTTATCCGGCAAAAAAGTTACGGTTGGCACTGAAACTCCATTCTTCCTTAAGCTTTCTGCAAGTACTGGAGAAGTGCTTGCTGGGTTTAGCCCCCCATCATACAGCCTCTTGGGTGATTTAAGTATTTACGAGGTTATGCCATACCAGGATAAAATATTAATGGCAGCATCAACTTCTACCTATGGCGCCTTATATACTTTCTCTTCAAACTTTCAACTATTGGATAAGGCCAAAGTTTTAGCGAGTAGATCAGGAGTTTTTACAGGACAGTTCATTAAAGATGCAACTGCTGATAATTTATACTTTGACTATGATATGCCGGGCCCCGGTGGAGGTGATGGGTTTCAATTTTTAAAAACACAAATGAATGGGAAATCATGCCAGGATTATACTACTCCAATCGATTCTTTAAACTTTTCTTCCATGACAGCAAATAGTACATCAATTAATATGATTACAGGAGATGGATATAATTACACGACAGTACCTTTAATATGGACTGTTAATACAATAAGTTTTACAGGTACTCCATCTTGTGGGAGATAAGTTGTAAGTGCAGGATTCTCCGCCTTGGTTCATGTCCTCAGTAACCCTTCTATAAATAGGATAGAGTTTTATAATAGCGCAAGGTCTTTGCCGGATACCTTACGGGGAAGCAGGAACTATACACAGAAATAATCTTATAGTGGTCTGAAGGTTGCACTCACTGTCGTAGAATCAGGCTGTGGTGAACTTGTAAAATGCTGTACTATTACAGATTCAAAACCCCACTCGTGATCGGGTCCTAGATTATCGTATTCATATCCGGGCATGCCGGTACTTAGATAGGTATCAATAGTGCTGGTAGTTACTTCCAGATAAACTTCATCATACGCTAAATGTCCTGCTTTTTGATAACTTACAATATGTATAAATTCAGGTAGTCCAAATGTTGCTGCACTATCGGAATAATACATCCGGAAAGTAGTGTTATCCTGGCAAGGTATAGTATAAGCGTTAAGTGTAACATCCTTTTCGAAATTGCCATACTTAGTAACACCATTAATGGTGAATTCGCTAAAGTCCTTACCCGAAAAAATATTATGTTTTTCACAGCCGATGACGAATGAACTTAAAGCAAATACAATAAGATAGCGTTTGAAATTAATTTTCATTGTAGTTAATTATTAAGTTGAAAAATTAGCAGTTGAATTGAACTACATGGAAAGAGGTTGTTTATCTCACAATTCCCCCAAATTTGGGATGAGGTTGCAATAAGCTTTGGTTATAGTTTCTATTGTGAAGTTATGGACTTATATTGTATTATGCGTATAAAATTATGATATACAATAGGTTATGGTAATATATCATATGACAATTGTGGAGTTATACTGCACGCGAATTAGGATGATCCGGTTATATGATATAATGGTTATATGATATAATATGGTAATTACACCATCACCCCAACCTTTTAGGAATCACAGTCGTATATTTAAGCATGAAAACAATCTTATCGGTTATAATAGTAGTGATAGTAGTAATGACATCGTGCAAAAAAAAACCTAATGCTACTATTCCTGTCAACAGCATGTCCGCCATCATTAATGGCGCTAACTGGTCCTCCAATAATATTACATTTGATTCGGCTTCCGGTGTGTTTGCAGGTTTTAGCGGTGCAAATATAGATACCGTAGATATTCAGATTCCCTATATAAATTTTACTACAGTTACAGCTGCTGCATATAGCTTTAGACCCACCGATATTTCCACCGTTAGTTTTGTTCATTTTACTGGTAACCAGGTTTCAAATTTGGTTATATTGAACTGGACCACGGCCACCGAAGCCAATGAAGATCATTTTGATATTGAACGATCTACTGATGGCATAACTTATACGGTTATAGGACAGGTAGCCGCTGTAGGCAATAGCTCATCACCTACTAACTATTCTTTTACAGATCAACTTCCCGTGCCGGGAATGGAATATTATCGAATAAAGGCTGTTGATCTTAGTAGTACTTATGTGTATTCAATAACAATAGGAGCAAGTGTTAAAGAAGCATTTGCCTATTATAATCATAACAAAGGTTATAATGGTACGATACAGATCGCAAGTACGGATACCACAAGTCATTCTATTATGGGTACATTTTCATTTGACTGTACAGATACTGCTTTAAGTCAAACGGTACATGTAAGAAACGGACAGTTTAATATTCAGTATTAATTGGTTGGTGTTATAGTATTAAAACAAACCATTGCCATTCAGATTTTCTTTGTGTTAAGTCTTTTTAGTAAGCTATTATTATATGTTTAGCGCATACCTTGCGCGCCATTGTTTTAAGTTCAACATATTTGAGCTTAATAGTGGGACAGTTTCTACTGTCCCTTTTTTGTTGTGGTTCTTATCTTCAACTTTTGTACTTTTAGTTGGAGTTGATCGTTGGTAGCTGTCTGCTGCGAAATGCTGTTTGAAACTGTCTCAAATAACTAACAGTAATTGTTGAACAAAATAATTCTAACACGATAAAATGAATTTTCTTCGCAAACATTGGTACGACTTAGGCGTCCTCTTCGCAATAGTGATCATTGTATTCATTTTCACACAGCACAATAATCTCACCAATTACCAACTATTGATGTGGTTGAGTTTGGTTTCGCTCTTCCTTCACCAAACAGAAGAATATCGGTTGGTGGGTACATTTCCGGGGATGCTCAACACTGTTATGTATAAGAGTGAAACACCCAATCGTTATCCATTAAATACTAATTCGGCATTCTATGTAAATGTTGTTACAGGTTGGCTTTTTTATTTTCTTGCGGCGGTCTTTGCAGAAAAAGCAGTTTGGTTAGGTATTGCAACTATCCTGGTTTCAGTTGGTAATGTGATCGTTCACACGATTGTATTCAATATCAAAGGCAAAACTATTTATAATGCGGGCTTAGCTACCAGTTGGTTATTTTTTGTGCCATGCGCTTTTTTCTTTTTTTCTATTATTCATGCCAAACATCTCGCAACAAAGACAGATTATTTGATTGGTGTTCCTTTGGGAATTATTTTAATGATATTTGGAATAGCTAAACTGGTAGAGTGGTTAGCTGACAAGAACACTTCTTATATTTTTGAAGACAGAAATTTGCTACCAAAAGACAGAAAGGGGAGTAGACGATAATCACTTAATAAAAACTAATGTCATACTGCAACGCAATAGAATCTATGTCCGGTGATAGAAAAGAACTACACAAGTATTATCACGATAAATTATATGGCTTTCCGATACAGGATGATAATGAATTGTTTGGCCGGTTAATACTCGAGATCAACCAGGCCGGTTTAAGTTGGGAAACGATCTTAAAAAAAGAAACGGGGTTTAGAAAAGCATACCACAATTTCAACCTTAAAAAAGTAGCCGCTTACACGGAGAAAGACAGGGAGAGACTTTTAGCAGATGCCGGTATTATCCGAAATCGTTTAAAAGTAAATGCCGCTATAGAAAATGCGAAAGCTATTGTACAATTGCAAAAAGAATATGGTTCGTTCTTAAAATGGCTGGAGCATCATCATCCAAAGTCAAAAGACGAATGGGTGAAACTATTTAAGAAGACCTTTAAATTCACAGGAGGGGAGATCGTGAATGAATTTTTAATGAGCACCGGCTACCTGCCGGGAGCTCATTCAGCCGATTGTAAAATATACAAGCAGGTGTTGAAAACCAAGCCAATGTGGTTAAAGGCAAAGTAGAATGCTATACTTTATTATCTATAAATATTTATTGTTTTGGAATAAAGCGTACCATAGTAGGAAATATCAAGGCTATCACTAGTGACAGAATTGAGTTTATACGAAGTTATCCTGTTAGGGCCTATCTGTGGTCCTTGATCGCTACAGTCGCTGAAGGTATATGTAGTATCTCGTATTGTAATATTTGAAATAGAATCTGTTTGCCCAGTCGCGGGAATATAAATTGCCCAGTCATATCCTTTCTGTATCTGACAGTACTGATCAGAAATAAATGTGTCAATTAATGTATGATATCCATCATTTGCCTTATACTTTCGTATGATTAAGGTGTCTATATCTGTTGCGGCGTAACCAATGAAGATTGGTTCAATGACCGGATCGATACCGGGGACAGTTCTTCTTTTACAGCAACTGTTAAAAGCTAATGTTACTATCATCGCAATAATAAAAATAGAAGAGTGGGTTTTCATTGCAATCTTAATATATCTACATATACTGCTAATATAATCAATAGGTTGGGTGATAACAAGAAATACTGAATTAATGATCTTAAGAGGGGCTAAAAAATAATTTTGGTTTTAATTACCATTCTTCTCTACCTTTAATGGGCGGTAGGTTTTGGACCCCGCGTAACGATTGCTATAACGCCAATTCCTTTGAATAAATTTATTACACTAACTGTTAGTGTTTTACTTGTCCAATTACTGAGTATCTCAGGTCTGAATGCTCAAACTGTATTTTCAAAAGACAGCCTTGTTATATATTACCCAAGCGGCTATGATCCCACGCAAACGCAGCCTTCTTTTATTATTACCAATGAACCTGTAGTTACAGCAGGTAAACCTGCAGGCTGGAGATTATCACCTGTTTATTCCGGCGGCTCCAATAATATTGCCACCGTAAACTGCGGGCATAATATTGATTTTTACGGAACAGGAGAAGTTACCGGAAACCTTCGTCGCAACAACACTACTATTACATTATGGAATACCGATAACTATACTTATGCATCGTATGGCGGGTTGCAATTGTATCAAACGCATCCATGGGTGATGGGCGTTAGAGCAGATGGAACAGCCTTTGGCGTTATCGCGGATAATACCTGGGAGATGACTTTGCAGATCACAGATACAAGCATCATCTTTAATTCTCAGGGCCCGTCATTCAGGGTACTAACATTTGAAGCAGCAAGCCCGGCAGAAGTAGTAAAAAAATTAACCAATCTTACGAGTAGAATAAATCTTCCTCCGATATGGTCATTGGGTTACCAGCAATGCCGCTATTCTTATACTCCTGATACGCAGGTAGAAGGTGTTGCTGATTCTTTCAGACTCTTGAGTTTACCTTGTGATGTTATCTGGATGGATATTGATTACATGAATCAATACGAGATCTTTACATTTAACGCATCTACATTTCCAAGTCCAACCAATCTTAATAATTACCTGCACGCGAAAAACTTTCATTCTGTTTGGATGATCGATCCGGGTGTTAAGCAATTAGCAGGATATAGTATTTATGATAGTATTATGGCTAATAATTATGCAGTTAAAACAAATACCAATGCAAATTATGTAGGTACAGTATGGCCGGGAAACTGTGTATTTCCTGATTTTACAATGCCTTCAACAAGAGCATGGTGGTCCAGGCGCTACACCAGTTTTATGGCAAACGGTATTGACGGTGTTTGGAATGATATGAACGAACCTTCTGTATTCAACGGTCCTAATGGTACCATGCCTACCAATAATGTACATGCCGGTGGTGGTGGGCTACCTTCCGGATCTCACTTACGTTATCACAATGTATTCGGACGATTAATGGTGCAGGCAACAAGGGAAGGTATCATGGCGGCGAACCCAACCAAACGTCCTTTTGTATTATCGCGTGCGAATATTTTAGGCGGACAACAATATGCTGCTACATGGACAGGTGATAACCAGGCAACGACTGCACATATGCAATTATCTGTACCAATGATATTGACCCTGGGATTATCAGGCCAACCGATCGTAGGAGCAGATGTTACCGGCTATTCAGGTACTCCAACATCTGATCTTATTGCACAATGGATGGCGTTGGGTGCATTCTATCCGTTTTACAGGAACCATTCAGAAAAAGGTAGTCCGAGAAGAGAGCCATGGGCTTATGGAGCTACCATCCAGGCTTCTTGCAAAATCTCATTACAACGCCGCTATCGTTTATTACCTTATTTATATACATTAACGCAACAAGCTTCTGTAACCGGTTTGCCTATCATGCGTCCGTTGTTCATGGAAGAGCCAACCAATACTGCATTGCGTAGTCAGCAACAGGCATTTATGTTGGGGGATGAATTATTGATCACTCCTAAATGGGCAACCGGTGTAGTTAAACCATCGGGTACATGGACAAGTATTTCTTTAGTAGGAGAGAACAGCGTAACAGATATCTATCAACCCAATATAGAAATTAAAGCGGGTTCAATATTACCATTAGGACAGATCATTCAAAGCACCGCGAGTTATACTGCTGACTCTTTAACATTGATCGTAGCGTTGGATGATAATGACCGTGCAACAGGGTCTGTATATACGGATGCAGGAGAAGGTTATGCATACCAAACAGGCTCTTATCTGATGCGCAGCTTTAATATAAAACCATTGGGAACAGATTCATTGATATTAAATGCAATTGTAGATAGCGGATCATTATCTACTGCTACAAACCGATACAATGTTGGTATTGTAACAGCTCATAGTATTGTTTATACCGGTTGGACAAGCAGCAATGTGATCAAAATTGCAAAATCATTGTACACCGAGTCTACTTATACCGGAACACCTGCAACCATTCCGGGAACAATACAAACGGAGAATTATGATAAAGGTGGACAGTCAGTTGCGTATAATGACTTTGATACAACAAATAACGGTGGCCAATACAGGCCTACAGAAGGGGTGGATATTGAAATTTGTGCCGATGCAGGTGGTGGTTATGATGTGGGTTGGACAAATCCCGGTGAATGGATAAAATACACAGTGAACGTACTTACTCCGGGAACATATACATTAACGGCTCGCATTGCATCTCCTAACACAGGAGATCAGTTCCATGTAAAGATAGATGGTACTAATATTTCCGGAAACATCACCGTTCCTAATACAGGTGGTTGGGCAACATGGGGATTAACCAGTGTAACTACTCCTGCATTGGCAAGTGGTGGAAAAACAATGAGCATCATGATGGACAGTGCGGGCTATAATATCAATTACCTCACTTTCACATTGGCCAGTTTTGTTTCTTGTCCGGGTGCGGTGGATTACCTGATCGCAACAACTCCCACGGCTGGAAACACTTACCAGTGGCAGGTGAATACAGGCTCAGGTTTTACTAACCTCGCGAATAATGCTACTTACGCGAATGTTACAAAAGATACCTTGACCTTCCTCAATGCAAGTTCTGCTTTGTATGGGTATCAATACAGGTGTGCTATTACCAATGGTGCAACTGCTTACAGTACCGCTTATACGCTTACATTCAGCGATACCTGGACAGGTTTTGAAAGCACCGCCTGGGAAGATCCTAACAATTGGAGCTGTGGCACAATTCCGGATGCATCTACCGATGTTATTATAAACTCAGGAGTACCCAATTATCCTGTAGTGAACAGTGCAGGTATTTGCCGCACACTTACGGTGAATAAGAATGCCGCGTTAGAAGTTAGCTCCAATCATTCGCTAACGATCACTCATTAATAAGATCAGGGTAATTCAATTCGGGTAGCACCACCAAAGACCATATGGATAGAGTCCCGCATTTTGGTAGAATCAGCAAGCGGGTTCCTGCAGGGAAGTCCTAATGTATATTGAGTTCCATAAGGATGTATATTCACCTTATACCCATCAGCCCTTATTCTCCGGTAAGAATTTTGTACAGAATCTAATGTAGGATAGGACTTGATGATAATCTCAAAATGTATATTGCTATCATGTATTCCTACGGGCATTATCGGGGCAGGAGGAAGCGCTGGTGTAGAAATTGAAATTGCAGTTATTGTTGAATCTTTTTTTATGTTGCTGCTGTCTATTGTTTTTGCAGCGGTATCAATCACCGGGGCAGGAGGTGTTACAACTTTTGCAACCGGTGCAGGAACAGGCTCCTCTTTTTTTCCAACAAGTATAAAAGCCAGGGTTATACCAAAGGCAACAACCAATACCAGGATCGCTGCGATCTGGATATTTCTTTTAGTGATGATACTGTGTATCTCCTGTTTAAAAGAAATCGGTTCTTCCTGTTTTTCTTTTAACGGTTTTGATTGTTCTTCTACCCGGGGTGCCACAAAAGCGCCTTGCATAAATGTATAATCTCCCTGCTGACTTTTTTGCAAAACGCCAATACCTTCTATAGGAAAGGGTTTACCGATATTTAAGAACTGTTTGGCTAAAACCAGGTATGATTCAATATCAGCAGCTGCCAACGCTTTCATTTTCCCTGTTTGCTGTACAATATAGAGAAGCAGGGCATGATCTTCTGTGGTCTTGGGGTCGTAGGTAAACTCTATGATGTCTTTTTCGGCGTGGAGCGGAGTATCCTGTTCATTTTCATTGTGAGAAAGAACTTCTCTTGGTTTAAGCTTGAATGTACCAAAACCCTGAAGGCCAAGTTCTTTGTTGTTATAGAAGTGTTGAACGACAAGCTGTTCGATTTTCACAATAAAATGATTTGTAATAAAGGTTGACTAAAACAAACGTACCTAATATTGCTCAAATTTCAAAACATACTATTGGAAGTGGTTATTTTTGCAGGATGATCACAGAAAAAGACCGTCAGTTCATGCGGTATTGGGAACAATGCCGGGACAAGGAAAATACGTTCATAAGCAAGCTCAGTCGTGGCTTACCCATGGCCATCATCTTTAGTTTGCCTATTCTTTTACTGGTAATTGTTGTGAGGATCTTTTTCCCGGATTGGTACACTAAAATATCACAAACAACCCCGGGCATGTTCATTTCGGCGATCATTGCCGTTATCGGTATCGTGCTTTTTTATGCTTATTTCAGAATGCAATACAAGTGGGAGATGAATCAACAGCTATATGAAGAATTAAAAGTAAAGGAGAGGAATGATCAATGATTTTGGATTTTGAAATTTCAAGATGGGCAATTGATAATTCAGCAATTATTAAAGTCCGTATTTCCGTTTGATGTCTCTATCCGTATCGCGTTCTTTGATCGTCTCGCGCTTATCGTATAATTTTTTCCCTTTGCCCAAACCGATCTCCATTTTGAAGATTCCTTTTTCAATTAAAAATATTTTTAACGGGATAATAGAATAACCTTTTTCGATGGCCTTAGCCTCCAGTTTACGCAGTTCCTGTTTGCTCAATAACAGTTTACGGTTGCGCATTGGATCATGGTTGTAATGCGTACCCATGGCGTATTCGGCGATGTGTAAGCTTTTTACAAATAACTCTCCGTCATCAAAATAACAATAGCTGTCATTGAAGCTGGCTTTGCCAAGCCGTAAACTTTTAGTCTCTGTACCGGTCAGTACCATGCCTGCAATGTATTTTGCTTCAAAGAAATAATCGTGGTATGCTTTACGGTTGGAGATATCCAAAGAAATAATTTTTGTAAAGATAGGAATGAATGCGAGATGTAAGAGGGAAGATGTGAGATCCGGGTGAACGGTTCATGTTATACACGAACTCAATTAAAAGCGTAGAAGGTCTTGTCGTAGCGCCTGTTTCGGATATAGAGGGCCAAATGGTTGATATAATATTTTTTGATCAGCAATTGCAGGTTATTATAAAACTGAAAGGTGCTGGTCTTGCCATAATTGTTCTTAATATATGACAGCAGGATCATACCCCTGGGCGTTTTAAAATAGGGAAACTTTTGGTCTATGTTAATGGAGCTATCCTGAAATGCAATATCCGGTTTAAAATTACCGATCACCACAATATAATTACCCGATGTTTGATAGTCGCCGATATTGGTTCCAATAAAAATGCAATGGTGCTTTTGAGCAAAGCAGATAGTGGCAGCGAACGCGAATAAGAAAATGAGTAAAAGTCTTTTCATTTATTAAATATGGTAATCTAGCAGCATATAAAGATAGGAGATAATTGAAGTTCTTGCAAATTTACCAGTATATAAATTTTATTTAAAAGGGGATAATTTGATAATTATCATACTTATTCCCAATCAGTGTTGCGACATCTAATTTAATATAACGGTAAGGGGTAAGGGTAGGGGAGACTGTGCTAGCCTTTAAAGATAACCAGTAAACTGGTGAGTTTTTCTTTCAATGTTTTGCGATGTACGATGAAATCAAGGAAGCCGTGCTCCAATAAAAATTCACTGCGTTGAAAACCTTCGGGAAGATCTTTTTTGATCGTTTCTTTAATAACTCTCGGTCCTGCAAAACCGATAAGGGCACCCGGTTCCCCACAGATGATATCCCCCAGCATGGCAAAGGAAGCGGTTGTTCCGCCAAAAGTAGGGTCGGTACATAAAGAGATGTAGGGAATTTTGGCATCTGCCAGTTGAGATAATTTACCGGAGGTCTTTGCTAATTGCATTAAAGAGAAAGCGCTCTCCATCATCCTGGCACCCCCGCTTTTATTGATGATCATGAACGGGATATTATGTTTAATGCAATAATCGCAGGCGCGGCTGATCTTTTCACCCATTACACTACCTAAACTTCCGCCGATGAATTCAAAATCCATGCAGGCAATTACAAAATCATGTTCATTGATCAATCCATGTGCAACGGTAATGGAATCGTGGATATTGGTTTTGGAATAGGTTTCTTCCAAACGTTTTTGGTAGGGCTTAAGATCTACGAAACCTAAATAGTCTTTAGAGATAACATTGGCGAATAATTCTTTGTATTCGTTATTGTCGAACAATATCTCAAAATATTCTCCGCTTCCAATGCGGTGATGAAAATCACAATTCGGACAGACAAAAAAGTTCTCTCTTAATTCAGTGACGGTACAGGTGTACTTACAGGAAGGGCACTTGGTCCACAATCCTTCGGGTGCATCTGCTTTATCCTTGGTAGAAGTGAGGATGCCTTTTTTTATACGCTTGAACCAACGTCGTTTCGTTTCTTCAGATTCACCATCTTCGCCGGCAAGGTTCGCGTTAAAATCTTCTTCCTTTCTCATTCCTGTTTAATTAAGAATTAGTAATTAATAATTAGGAGTTTTTTAAACCCGTAATTTTTTCTATTCTTTATTCTTAAAACGAATTAAGAATTAGTTCTCAAGAATTTGAAATTCTTAATTACTAATTCTCAATTACTAAATTATTTTATGCGTTACGATTGATACAATTAAGATCAGCAAAGGCAACTTCCAAACGTTTGATAAAAGTTTCTTCGCCCTTACGTAACCAAACACGTGGATCGTAGTATTTTTTATTAGGAGCATCCGGTCCTTCAGGGTTACCTAATTGTCCTTGCAGGTATGCTTCATTCTTTTTATAATTATTCAATACACCTTCCCAGAAAGCCCATTGCATATCCGTATCGATATTCATTTTGATAGCGCCATAACCGATCGCTTCTCTTATTTGATTTTGAGGAGATCCGCTACCACCGTGGAATACAAAGTAAACAGGTTTAGGTTTTGTTTTCAATTCTTTCTCGATATATACCTGGCTGTTGTGTAAGATCACCGGCGTTAATTGTACGTTCCCGGATTTATAAACACCGTGTACATTACCAAAAGCAGCAGCCACCGTAAACATGTTTCCAACTTTAGATAATTCTTTATAGGAATAGGCAACGTGTTCCGGTTGTGTATATAATTTATCATTATCTACATCGCTGTTATCAACGCCATCTTCTTCACCACCTGTTACGCCTAATTCAATTTCAATTGACATTCCCAATGGTGCCATGCGTTTGTAAAATTCAACAGACGTTTCAATATTCTCTTCGATCGGTTCTTCAGAAAGATCCAACATATGAGAACTGAATAAAGGCACACCCGTTGCTTTAAAATGTTTTTCACCTGCATCGATCAAAGCGCTGATCCACGGCAACCATTTTTTAGATGCGTGATCGGTATGTAATACTACCGGTACCCCATAATGCTTGGCAACATTGTGAATATGCAACGCACCCGAAATAGCACCGGAGATATTTGCTTGTAATTTATCGTTGGGCATTCCTTTGCCGGCAATGAATTGTGCACCACCGTTTGAGAATTGAATAATAACAGGAGAGTTAACTTTAGCTGCTGTTTCTAAAACAGAATTAATAGTATCTGTGCCAATGCAATTAACTGCAGGTAATGCAAATTGATTATCTTTTGCGTCATTATACAAGGCTTCCAATTCTTTTCCAAATAATACGCCAGCTGTGTACTTACTCATATATAGTTGTTTTGATTGTTGTTTTTGCAAATGTAAGAGAATTTACCTTTCTATAAATGCTAAAATGAGGAGGGGAGTCCCGTGAAAAAATGATCGTCTGGAATCCTTATTTAGCAAGACTTTGCAGTATATCATATTTTGTTACAATATGAAAAATGCCGCTTTCATCTTTACTAAGCACCGCCCCGTTTTCTTTTGTAATGAAAGAGCTTAAGCGCTCTACCGGAGTATCAAATGCAACTTCGGGATAAGGTTTTTCCATGATCGATTGGATCGATTGATTCTTTATCTCAGGATGACTGATGATCTTTGTAAATAATCCGCTTTCGGATACTGCACCGATATTCTTCCCTTTATCCATTACAGGAATATTTTCTATTCCTTTCTTCTCCATCAATTCAATTGCTTCGGCAACGGTTTGTTTGGAATTTACAGTGATCAATTGAGTACCTGATCTTCCGTTCACGATATCCTTAAATGTTTTAATATCCATAAAACCTCTTTCCAGCATCCATTGATCATTGTAGATCTTGGCAACATAACGGCTTCCGTGATCATGAAAAATGCAGACCACTACATCGTCTTTTTTCAATTTGTCTTTTAACTGCATTACACCCTGCAAACAGCTTCCTGCACTATATCCGCAGAATAATCCTTCTTCACGCGCGATGCGTCTTGCCATGATAGCACCATCTTTGTCCGTTACTTTTTCAAACAGGTCAACATACTGCATATCGTAATTGGCAGGAACAAAATCTTCTCCAAAACCTTCACTGATATATGGGTACACTTCTTTATGGTCGATCTCGCCGGTATCAAAATACTTTTTTAATAAAGAACCATAACTATCAATGGCCCATACTTGTATGTTTGGATTTTTTTCCTTCAGATATTTACCGGCACCTACAATAGTACCACCTGTACCTGATGCAACCACCAGGTGAGTGATCTTGCCTTCTGTTTGCTTCCATATTTCAGGTCCCGTTTGTTCGTAATGGGCCAAACGGTTAGATAAATTATCGTATTGATTTACATACCAGCTATTAGGCACTTCTTTGGCCAGGCGCTTGGATACTGAATAATAACTGCGGGGATCTTCCGGTTCTACGTTAGTAGGACAAACGATCACTTCTGCGCCTACGGCTTTCAGGATGTCGGCTTTTTCTTTTGATTGCTTATCGGTAGTGGTAAAAATACACTTGTATCCTTTTACGCAGGCTGCAAGGGCCAATCCCATGCCGGTATTACCGCTTGTGCCCTCAATAATGGTACCTCCCGGCTTAATTAAACCTGCTTTTTCAGCATCTTCCAGCATTTTAAGCGCCATACGGTCTTTTACCGAGTTTCCCGGGTTAAAATATTCAACTTTTGCCAAAATGGTGCAAGGAAGGGATTTTGTTACCTTATTTAGTTTGATAAGTGGAGTATTACCAATTGTTTCTAATATGTTATTCAGCCACATTTCGAGGAATATTTTGGGCGAAGTTACTAAAAGAAAACAGGCGGAAGCAGCTTATAAACGGTTGATTTTCTATCTTTTTGTTAATTCAACCTGTTTGGTATCAGGTTTGGTGTTATTTTGATGAGAGTCGAAATACATGTTAAAAAATTATGCAACATGATATTTATTAACAAAATCCGCTAATTGTTGATATTTATTTCGGAAAAAGCTTTGAATTTTGGCAAACGGGGGTTAGCTTTGCACTCAAATTAAACAAAAATGAAATCTATGTTCACAAATACGAGAAGGATGGTCGTTTTCTTATCGCTTGTTTGTTTGGGCATGTCTACTGTTAGTAAAGCGTCTACCTTGCCTTTTTTAAGGGGAGTAGGTCCTTCAAGCAGCATTTCTTTTGAAGTTTCCGTTATCCGTAGCAAAGTGGTGGTTATAAGCTGGGAAAGCGCTCCGGTAAATGAGGATTGCCATTGTTATTACGAGATCGAACAATCTTTTGACAATGTGAATTTCAAAACTGTTGGTGTTGTGTTAGATGGTTTTGAAATTAAAGATTCAAATAAAAAGAGCTACAAATTTAAAGATGATAATGTATCCGTTCTTAAGGATAAAGCGGTGGTTTATTACAGACTTAAAAAGATTGATGCGAACGGGAATATAACAAGCAGCGATGTTATGACAGTAAAATTAGATAAGAAATAAGCTCTGCTTAAAAATAGTTGAAGCGTCCGGTTTTCGGGCGCTTTTTTTATGCCCGATGCTCTGTTATAACACTAACTTATTACCCAAATAAGACGGACTTATATAGTCCGAGTTTGTGCAAACGAAACAGTATCGCGGTTTTCAAACATCCAAGACCATACTTAACGCTTCTGCTAAAATTGATGGAAGAAGCCTCTTTAAAGTATTTGGTAGGGCAGGTTATCTCACCGATCCTGAATTTGGCAAAAATAGCCTGTGACAGGAACTGGTTATCAAATATAAAATCATCCGAATTCTTTTTCCAGGAGATAGTTTCCAATACTTCGCGCGTATATGCCCTGTATCCGGTATGATACTCTGATAATTTAGCGCCCATCAATACATTTTGAAAGAAAGTAAGTGCACGATTGCTTACATATTTATAGTAAGGCATACCGCCGCTTAGTGCTTTGCCTCCTAAAATACGGGAACCCAATACCACATCAAATTCGCCGCTGTTCAACAGGTAAGCCATTGCACCAATCAATTTAGGCGTGTATTGGTAATCGGGATGAAGCATAATAACAATGTCTGCATTGGCTGCCAATGCAGCTTCGTAGCAGGTCTTTTGATTACCACCGTATCCTTTGTTTTGTGTATGAACAATGAGATGGATATTTAATCGGGTAGCCACTTCCTTGGTATTGTCGGTGCTCGCATCATCTACCAGCAACACTTCATCCACAATATCAAGTGGTATCTCCTGGTAAGTGGTTACCAGTGTTTTTGCTGCATTGTATGCAGGCATTACTACTACTATCTTTTTATTTCCGATCATATGCCAGCAAAAATATAATAGTTTAATTACAAATTGAGCGACGGCTTAAAATTTGCAATGGGTGATCTCTGCGATCATTTATAATAAGCCGCTTTACAATATTTATTTACCATGTCTGTCGTATCAGCATAACCGAGTGTTGCTGATTGCTTCCAATCTTTACAAGCATTGGTAAGATCATTGTTTTTTTGTTCTTCCATTCCTCTCTCAAAATAACCTTCTGCAAAATTATTGTTCAGATCTATGCCTTTATTCACATAGAAGAAAGCAGAGTCTAACCGGTTCAATTCCCTGAAAGCATGACCCATATTATTGTACACAATATAATTCATTGGGATCATCGTTAGTGCCGTATGGCAATCAACGATCGCCCCTTTATAATCGCCCGACAATATTTTCGCATAGGCGCGATTGTTATATGCTTCCGCATACATGGGTTGCAGGGAAATACTTTTGGAGAAAGCGGTGATCGCGTCCGGGTAATTTTGCGTAGCAATAAAAAGATTGCCAAAGGAGTAGTACACTCTTGGGTTAGTGGAATCCAATGCTCTTGCATCAAAAATATCTCTGTAAGCGCTCTGGTATTTTTTCAGGAATCTTCTTTCTACCGAACGCGCCAACAATGCATCGGGAGCATTGGGTTGTATCTGAAGCGCCAGGGAGAAACTTTGTTCTGCAACAACATGCTGCTGCATCCTGGACATGATAGTTCCTTTTTCAAAATACATACCGGCATCCGTAGGGTTTAGTTCTATTGCCCTGTTAATATCTGCCAATGCTGCGGTTGTATCTTTTTGATTGAGCAAATCGCCCGCCTGTCCTGCCAATGCCGCAGGGTTATCAAGGGCAGCAGCCCTGTCCCTTAGTGTGGAAGGATTTTGGTAATCCGCACAATGCATATATGCCAACACGCCAAACAAGAGTATAACGGGCACGTATAACCAGTTAAAGAATTTGGTAAAAGAAATATTGTTGGTAAGTTCATCTTCCAAAAAGAAACCAAGAATGATCACGATCCCGATCATAGGAAGATAGGTACGATGTTCCAGGTAATTAAAGAAGATATCGGCATTGGGTAACCGGTAAACGGTAGGAGGTACCGCAAAAAACACAAACCACAATAAACCCAACAGCACGGCCCATTTTTTATGTTTGGTATACTCGAATGTGAGGTATAAAAGTCCTAATAAAAATACCAACCCGATAATGGTTGAAACGTTCTCATACAACGGGAAGGTAGATAAGTGATAGGGGATAAAGAACTTACCAATGATGGTTGGTATCACGGTATTGTTCTTGAAGAAAGGAATGATACCCAATACATCCATCGTAGCGCCGGTATCTTTTGTAACGGGGTGGCGAAGCACCATGTAAGAGAGACAAACAACTCCCCAAAGGATAAAGAAAGGCCATAATTTTTTGAGGTCCTTTTTAAAATTAAAATCAGCTGGTTGCTGAAGCAACAAAAAATAATAGTATAAAAGCAATGCAGGAAAAAGGAGCGTGGTTTCTTTAGTAAAAATGATCACTAAAAAAACAAGTGAATGCAGCGGGAACCAAATTGTTTTTCTGCCCTTGAAATATTTATCGAACGTAATAAATAAAAGTAAGCCGAGTAAGCCGATCAGGATATCTCCCCTCGATGGTATCCACCCCACACCTGATGCAAACAACGGATGCACCGCAAATAAAATACTTAATAAGAATGCCGTGTATCTTTTTAGTTTAAATAATTGAAGAAAGAAGTATAGAGCAATACAGGTGAACACATGAATGAGCAGGTTGGTAATATGGAACATCCAAAGAGTATCCAATGAACTTTGCCGGAGTTGATCCGCTGTTTTGCTGTAGTAATTATCGGCATCATTTCCTTTTAATATTTTTACTTTAACATGCTCATATGCTTTGCTGCTCAATTGTTGCAATAATGCATCCTGCATGAACGTATAGTTCTGTACAGGCCTGTAAAAATCTCCGGTAGGATTGAAGAAGGCATCTACTTTCAATAAAGTATCAATGTGTTTGATATTACCAACCACTTCAAATTTGTCACGGATGATACCATTGTCATCAAAGTTGGTATAATCAAACTTAACCGATTGCGTATAAATAATAACCGGCAGGATCACCAGCAGGAGGAGGTGCCATCTTTTGTTATTCCGCAGGTTGGTAATAAAGTTTTCTTTCGTCAGTTTCATAGATGAGTGAATACTTAAATAAAGCTAAGTACTATTTGCAATATCTTTTTATGGTGTCGGCGGCCATTGCAAAGCCAAGACTAAGCGATTCCTGCCAATCGCTGCAGGCGCCTTTCATATCATGCAATTGTTTTTTTGCCATCCCGCGGTAAAAGTATCCAAAGTAAAAATTATCAGCCAATGCAAGGGTGGTATCCAGCAACTTAACGGTTGTATCCATTTTGTTCATTGCGTAATAGACCATTGCCTTATTGTAATATGCCGTGAAGAATGCCCTGTTTATCGAGATGGCTTTATTGCAATCTTCAATAGCTTTCGGATAATTACTGAGTTGATAATAAGCCAGGGCCCTGTCGGTATAAGCTTCCGTATAATAATTATTTAAAGCGATGGCCTTTGATAATTTTTCTATAGCAATAGGAAAATTTCGGGCACCGATATAAACTTTCCCGAAAGTATAATAGATCCTTGAGTCGGTACTATCCATCGATTGGGCTTTCATCAGATCTAAAACAGCACCATTGGCGTTCTGTAGTTTTAATCTTTCATCTGCCCGGTCGATGTATGGATCGATCACTGTTGAATCCAGTAAAATAGCTTGTGTAAAATCGGTTTCTGCATCCTGGTGGTTTTTGATATAATCAGCAGTAACTCTTCCCAGGTCATAATAGGCCGGGGCATAAGCGCCTCCTGAAACTTCAACGGCACTGTTAAAATCGGCCAGTGCATTTACATAATCCTTTGGAGTGCTGTTAATGTATTCTTCTCCTCTTTTCGTATATGCGCCGGCGTTATTAAGTTCAGCAGCGCGTCCAAAGTAGGCTTCCGAATCTTTATAGCTATCGCTGTATACGGATGCAAGCGGAATGAAAATAAGAACGATCAGTAAAGAGAACCAGGCGTATTTCTCCCGCGAATCGTTCTGTAATTTTTCGTGAAGAAGGTATGCCAGTAAAATGGTTAATCCGATTAAAGGTAAATAAACCTCCTGTTCTGAATAAGCTTGTAAAAATTTACTATCCTTTAATTGAAAAGGAAGGCAGCCGGCCAATAAAACTAAAAACCAGATATACCCAAGTAAGGGAAGTAACTGTTTACTGAGCGCTTTTTTAATAACGATGATCAACAACAATAAAAGCAGCAAAGTTCCAAGTGTTGTAAAAGTGCTTTCGAACAATGGCATCGGAGACAGGCTTACCGGTATAAATGCTTTTGCCAATAGTATGGATAGGGTAGGAAGGTTATTGATGAATGCATCTATGCCAACTGCTCCTGCCGGAAGATCGGTGGCAATTGCTTTACTTCTTAAATAAAAGAAAAGCGCAATGATCGCAACCCATACAACAACAAACAGTATTGTTTTTTTACTGTTGATATTTTCATTCAGGATAAGAGAGTAATAGAACAGGAACAGTATGGGAAATAATACGGCTGTTTCTTTTGTAAAAACGGCCAGTGCAAAAAACAGGATGTGCAGGATCAACTGCAGGGGCTTCCCGGTTTTAATGTATTTACCAAATGTTAGTAATGAAAGAACGATCCACAATCCAACCAAAACATCGGCTCTTGCAGGGATCCATGAAACAGCACCTGCCAGTAACGGATGGAGCGCAAAAAAAAAGGACAGTATGAAAGCCGCAAGATTTTTTATTTTTAAGAATCTCAGTAAAGAATAGAGAGAGATTACCGTTAATAAATGATAAATGAGATTACTTAGATGATAAAGCCATGTTCGACCGGCCCCCAGGATCGTATCTAACATAAACGATACCGTTTGAACCGGCCGGTACAGGTTGCTATATCTTGATAAAAAAATATCCGTTTTAAAAAAGATACCAATATTCTGCCAATGGCTCAGGTTAAAGGCATTGTTTTGTAAGATAGCAACATCATCCAGATGAATATAATCAAAACCTACCGCCTTGATATAGATAAAGAAGGGAACAATTAACAGGATAAGGATATGCCACATCGGCTGATCTTCAAAACGGTCGAAAACAGAAGGTTTAAGTGCAGTTTCGGTAGGAAGGGTACTTTTTTTACGTTGTTTGCTCATGTGTTATTATAACGCTGTATTAATGTTGAAGATAAATGATTTTATTATATGGCAAAAAATGCCCTAATTATGGCGCCGGTTATAAAAACGCACAATAAAGAATGTAGAATAACGCAATTGCTTTATTTGATCAATAATTAAAGAATGGTCAGGCTTTAGAGTAAATAAATCGCAAACAAAATATTGATAATTGTCAATATTATTCGTAAATTCGTTGTTTAAACACCTAATTAACATAAGTGGATAGTTTTTCGATTTTGATATCCATTTATTATTATTATCTTTAGAGAGCTATTTTTTACTCAGTAAAAACTATCAAACTGCTTTTTCACGATAAAGTATATGTTATAAAGTGAATGTTGCATTTGATTGCATTTGTTGAGTTTTGCCCGTTTTTACAGAATATCCAATATTGAAGAAACCTTCGTTATATGATTAAACCTTTACACTGCACTTCACATACTGTTATAGCATACAAACAACCCAAACTGTTTCGGTTGGTTGCAGTGTTTTGTTTTACCCTTTTATTTTTATTAGCCGCGAATATCTCTCATGCTCAGGCAATTGTAGAAACATTTGAAGAGGCGCCATGGATCAATGCTACCACACTTTCTACCTCAACAACAATGGTTACCAATACCGGGGCAGCAAGCACAGTAGGTAATGCCGGTATTGGTTGGGGATCGGCTGCCGTTACGGTAGCTGCAAGTTCTTCAACCATACAAATTACCGTTTCCGGAAGCACAACGACAGCCAGTATCAGCGGTTCAAACTCTCTTAGCGGAAGCGCTAATGGAGGAGGCACAAGTACATCTACCAGTTCATCGTATAATGAAACTACAAAATCTACTTTAGTTACAACCAATACATTTACCACCTCAACGGGAGGTCCCGATTCAACAGGTACATTGGTTTGGGTTTACTCGAACAGAGTTACCACTACTAATTTTATATCTCTTATTGCTACCTCTAGGTTTCATTCGAGTTCCAATACGTTGATAATGCCTTCTCAAAACAGCTATCTGATTACTCCGGTTGTGAATGGAGGTATTGCGATGGTTACTTTTTGGGTGCAAACTGCAGGTGGAACTGCTGATCCATTGTACATTGGGATGAAAACGAATACAACAGCTACTCCTATCAATCCTACGTCTGTGTTTAATGGCGCAAACAGTACCTGTACAGGAGGTGCGCTTCAGCAATTTTCACTTAATTCATCCAGCATTACTGTTAGTGGGGGTACTACTACAATGTCCACTCTTACTTCCGTGGCTTCTACTTCATCCAGCTCGACTTTTAAAAATGCCGGCGCCCATGGTAGTTCTACGACGACTAACACCTTTACGGGTAGTGGTACAACTTCATATGGACCCGGAGGAGCTGTTATGTCTTTTGTTTGTTATACAGTTCCAGCTTCATTGGCTTCCAGAGCAGGACAAGTAATTTTTGTGAGTGATGGAAGTGCCGGAACTCCTATAATAGATGATATCAGTATATTTGAAACGGTAAGTATAACATTACCCAGCAGCAGCATTTCTGCCTGTTATTCTACCAGTGCACAAACGGTTAATTTGCCTTATTCTTTCACATCCGGCAACCCTACAAAATATACAATTAGTGGAAGTACCGGTGGTCTTTTTGATGTATCTAATGTTACGCTTCCAACTGCACCAAATAATATATCTATTTCATTACCTGCAGGTACAGCTCCGGCTGTTTTTACCGCTAATCTAACAGTAACTGACGGTACCAGTACCAGCATTACTTACCCAATAACTTTAACAGTAAATGGTGCACCTGGCCCCGGTTTATATACTGTTCCGGCAGGTGATTATGCTTTTTATAAAATGGCGGGTAGTGCAGCTGATAGTATTGGTAACGATGCCGGTACTTTAGTGAATGCACCTACAGCCACTACTGATAGATTTGGCAGGACAAATGCTGCATACACCTTTAATGGAACCAGCCAATATATTTCTACCAGCACTAACGTTGATGCTGCGGACCCACAAACATATACCGAATCTATTTGGTTTAAGACAAGCACAGCTAACGAAGCTTTAATGGGATTCTCAAATTCCACCAGCTCAACACCAGCCTCGCCTAATAACCATGACCGCGTACTTTATTTAAGTGCAGGAAAGGTTGTCTTTGCAATATACAATACTAATACTGCTGCGCTCGATTCCATTTCAAGTTCGTTAACCTACAATGATAATAAGTGGCATATGGCTTCCATTGTAAGTAATGGTACAAGCGGATTTACGTTATATGTCGATGGAGTACAGGTATCCGCCAGTGTAGGATCTTATGCATACCAAACATACACAGGTTCTGCATATTTGATAATTGGGTATCATGATTTAGGTGCCGGAGGAGTATGGGCATTATATAGTTCAACATATAATTTTTTTACGGGTTCATTAGACGATGCCCTTTTAGATAATAACACCGCATACACGGCTGCACAGATATATGCATTATATACGGGGATCGCTGCAACCAGCAACAGTCCGATTTGTATAGGCAGTACGCTTGGTTTGGCAGAACAGGTAGTAAATACGGGTAGTGCTACCAACACTTATTCATGGACAGGACCAAATGGATTTACTTCCAGTCTGGCAGATCCAACACGATCCAATTCTATCTATGCTGATTCCGGAGAATATTATATCACTGCTACCAATCCTACAACAGGATGTACATTAACTGATTCCGTAGATGTTGCATATACAACTACTTATTGGGCTTATACTGTTCCAACTGGTACTGGTGATTATTACAATTTCAGTGGTAATGCGAATGATAGCATTGGGGTTACCAACGGTACTTTAATAGCAAGTCCAACAGCTACCACTAACCGATACGGTGTGGCCAATAAGGCCTATACATTTAATGGACTTACTCAGTATGTAACTGCTGGAGGAGCTGGAATAACTCCGCCTACCACATTCAGCGAATCTGTGTGGTTCAAAACTACTACTGCCAATGCCGGGATACTAATGGAATTTAATAATGTGAATAATGGAACCGGCGCTACGCATGATCGCGTGATCTCTATGCCATCGAACGGGCAGATATTGTTTGGCTGTTATAATTCCGGTGTATATGACACGCTTTGGTCTTACAATTCATACAATGATGGTAACTGGCATTTGGCAACGGGTACTTTATCTCCAACCTTAGGGCAGGTTTTATATATAGATGGACAGGTAGCAAGAAGCAATGCCAGCTTTACAGTTGCTCAACAGGTTGGTACAGGATTTTGGGTAATAGGTCGTGGAAGCTCAACATCTCTCGGTTGGGGAAGCTCTCCTGGTCTTTTTAAGGGGTCGTTAGACGATATTGCTATATCCACTACAACCGCATTTTCTGCTGCATCTGTCGCAGAGGAATTTTATGGACTCAATCCATCCGGCAATAACCCTTGTCCGGGTTCGGCACTTTCTCTTAGCGAAAGTTTTACAGCTACAGGTGCAACATATGCATGGACAGGTCCCGGCAGCCCTAGTTTTACTCCTAGTGCAGCGGTACAAAGCCCTACCGTAGCAAGTCCTGTTACTACAGGAGAATATTATATTACTGCAACAACGTCTGCAGGATGTAATACGATTGATAGCATCGCTATTATAGGTGGTACGAATTATATGTGGACAGGGAAGGCCGGTACTTCTAACTGGAGTACAGGAACTAACTGGGCTTGTGGCTCTGCACCAGGAACAACCGACAACGTGACTGTTCCTAATGTAACACCAACTTATCTTCAACCGGTTCTTACGGGGAATGTTACGATCAATAATATTGTTGATAGTCCTAGCGCTACTATTGGATTAGGCGGCTTTACACTAACGATCAATGGCGCATTAACAAGTACCGGAACAATTTCGGGTTCATCCACTTCTGGATTAACCTTTGGTAGTACCGCATCTTCTGCTACTTTATATATGACAAGCGCAGCTAATACCTTAGGTGCACTCACTTTAGGAGACAGCACTACAACACATCATACTATTACATTAGGCAATGCATTGAATATAGCTTCTACCGGTACACTTACCGTAGGTAGTACTACCGGTGCTGCACTTGCAACGGGAGGTTTCCTTACATTGATATCTGATAATAGTGGTTCGGCACGTGTAGCTGCAGTACCTGTAAATGGTTCGGGTGTATCACTAAGTACGATATCAGGGTCTGTAGCAGTACAATCTTATATGCATAGTACCAACAGTTCGGTAAGTACAGCGCGTCGTGCATGGAGATTAATTACAGTACCGGTGACTAATAAAACGATGGGTACGGCAACAACGCTTTATACTTCATGGCAGAACTCGGGTACTTTTGTTTCCGGTGTTGGAACAATGATCACAGCTCCGACCAGTGTTGCAAGCCCTACAACCAATGGATTGGATCTTGGTATCAATGGTAATTATTCAGCTTATACATGGTCAATAGCTACGCAAGCGCTCGTTCATGTGCTCAATACAAAAACGCAAACGATAGCAGGAATCAATGGAAGCGCAGACAATACTCCGTTCTTTATTTTTGTAAGAGGGGATCGTACACCCAATACCGTAAATTTTCCATGGCTGGCAACGATCAATAATACAACATTGAGCGGAACAGGCGTTTTACAATTGGGTGACCAAACTTTTTCCAGTGGTTCAATGGCCACAAATGGCGGTCTCTACCTGGTTGGTAATCCCTACGCATCTTCTGTAGATTTTAGTATGCTGGGAGGAGACACTGCAGGTTTTTCAACTTCTTATTTAGGAACCAATACAGTTAACCGGTTTTATGTATGGAATGCCAATTTAACGGGCTCGCAGAATGTAGGAGGTTATATCTGTATTGATGATCCTAATAAAGCGCTTGGTTATTATACAAAATCTTTAGGAGGTAGTGGCAGGGCGAGCATAGCAGATAAGAGTATTCAATCAGGAGAGGCTTTCTTCATTCAGAATAATGCTGCCAATACTGCAGCAGCGATCACTTTTAAAGAGTTTGCAAAAAATACGACCAACAATTGGATATATCGTCCCGAAGATGATGAACAGGTTTCGGGTGCTCCGGTGACCAATGAATTTGGTGCAACTTTGTCGTTGCTGGATTCAGATGGAACTACTTCATTAACCGATGGGGTGGTTGCCCAATTTAATAATGCTTATTGCGGTTGTGTAGATTATGTAGATGCACCTAAGTTCTCCAATATAGATGAGATGTTTAGTTTGGCAAGAGAGGGTAAGCAATTATGTATAGAAAGACGTCCGGAGATCGTTAATAGTGATACGTTGTTTTTGAATCTGAAACAGATGGCACTACGCGATTACGAGTTTAACTTTACTACTAACATGCCTGATCACCCGGGTATAGGGGTGCATATAGAAGATAGTTTTACGCATGTACACACTCCGCTGAATATGAGTGGCAGCAATACGCTTGATTTTACGATGGGCAGTGATCCTGCTTCGCAGGCGCAAAATAGGTTTATGGTAGTATTTGGCGCATTGAATATAACTCCTGCGTACACGAATATAAATGCAACAAGGGCAGGCAATACGGTAGTAGTACAATGGTCATTGTCGAATGATCAGCAGATGACAGGTTATGCGTTACAGAGATCAACAGATGGTATCAATTACACAACGATATATACAACAGCTGCGCAACATACAACGGGAGCATATAGTTGGATAGATACGAATCCTGTTGCGGGTACAAATTATTATCGTGTATTAAGTACTGACCAGCTGAATGAAGAATCATATAGTTCAGTTGTATCGATAATAATAACATCATTGAATCCTGAAGGAATAACGGTTTATCCGAACCCGACCCAAAATGGTCAGATCGGTTTGGCAATGAATAATATGACTGCAGGAAACTACCATTACCGTTTATTAAGTAATCTTGGCCAGGAAGTTCAAACGGGAAGTTTTAGCTATCAGGGAGATAATGGAACAGTGACAATACCATTAAGCAAATCGATTACTCACGGAGCCTACGAATTAGAAATATTCTCACCAGCTGATACTAAGACGGTTGTGAATATCGTTATAGATTAAAGAATCTATTAATAGATTATTTTTCATATATTTACCAATAATAAATGAGTTTTATCGGTGACACTTCGACCCTTCAACGTTTTTATCGCCCATTTTAAATACTCTTCTTCATTGATAAAGAAAGGGCTTGTAACATTTTTTGTGATAACCGGTCTTTTGTTCATTTCTGAAAATATTTCAGCACAAGTAATTGTAGAGACATTTGAAGAGGCAGCCTGGTCTTCGGCGCAAATCACTTCTGTCAATAGCACAACAGTAAATACCGGGGGAGGTGTTGTAACGCTGAATAATTTCGGTACAATATCAGTATCCGCTGCAGCGAGTGCCGCTAATCAAACGATCACTACGTATACTTCTATCACCGGTGGAAGTGTGTCTCTTACAACGATGGGTCTTGGAGCTGCCGGAACTTCTACATGGGCTTTTTCACGTGCTTCCTCAACCAATACTGCTGGTAATTTTCTTCAGGTACACTCTGCAAATACAGGTATAGCACTTTCTTCAGGAGAAGGGTTCCTCATTACTCCTATTATCGGAGGCGGCGTAACAACAGTCACATTTTGGCTAACGGAGGCGTCGGGTCCTAGTACCGTTTGGGTTGGATTAAGAACAAATATAGCAGCATCGCCATTATATCCAACTACGAATGGCAGCGGTGGTGGGGGTACAGGCGGACTTACCGCATTGTTTTCTGCATCCACAGAAACCTTTACGAATGGTGGTACAATATCACAGGTTACTTTTACTGTTGGAGGAACTAACTCTTCAGTACCTGTACAAATAGCTATTGCTTCATTAAATGCAGGTCCCATTTTATTCATTGACGATATAACCTTAACAACAGCTTGTGTTCCGTTTACCTGGACTGGTGCTGTAGATTCGAACTGGTCAGTAGCAGGGAACTGGACCTGCTGGACGTTACCTACCGCTACAGACAATGTAACCATTCCGGCTGTGGCAAGATTGCCTATCTTATCTGCAAATACAACTATAAATAATATTGTAATAA
>Ga0206889_1036_pt1 | contig 27581 bp, 28 predicted proteins | sample Alteio_BWOrgHeat_57_FD_153245 | JGI IMG/M metagenome (GOLD analysis project Ga0206889, IMG submission 153245) | Enriched cells from forest soil in Barre Woods Harvard Forest LTER site, Petersham, Massachusetts, United States - Alteio_BWOrgHeat_Nextera5 ... | reverse complement strand
TAAAGCAATAAAACAATCGGGCAACCTGGTACTTCTCAACACAATTACTCCGAAAAAACCGGGTGATCTCAATCTTTCCGATGAAGCAAAAGCAACTCAGGCTGTAGCTATTGCAGAACGCAAAAAGATGATCGAAGAAATACGGGATCCTGAAAAACGTGCACAGGCTATGCATCTTTTTGACAATCAACAAAATCGCTTAATTCTGGGACTTCCCGGTGTTACCGACAGACAGGTGATTTATAATCCCGACCCTTTCACGATGTTCTATGATACCGTCGCAGAAATCGGACAAACTCTCAAAGCTCTTTTCACGGGGAATTTAAGTCCTAAATGGATGAGCGGTCCGGTAGGAATCATTCATATGGTTCACGATCGGTCATTTGTGAATATCCGGGAAAGTTTGTTTTGGATCGGCATGATCAGTCTCAATTTGGGAATATTGAATCTATTGCCTATCCCTGTTCTCGACGGAGGAACGATCGTATTTTCTTTTTATGAAATGATTACAAAGCAAAGAATACGTCCGAAAACTATGGAAAAACTAATTATTCCTTTTGCAATTCTTCTAATAGGATTTTTCATCTTTTTGACGTATAACGACCTAATGAGAATTTTCACGGGTTTTTTCTAAAATCCGTGTTTTTAGGACCGGGCCATATACAAAAAACTTGTAAAAGATCGTTTTTTTTTGATAAATTCAATAAACGGATTATAATATCCGAAACAAAGGTTGATAGTCATTATGTTTACAATTTTAAAACTTTTTGGAAAATCTCCTTTCGCCGGTCTCAAACAACATATGGACAGCATCGCTCTTTGCGTGCATAAGCTTGTAGAACTCATTGCCGTTATGAAGGAAAATGATCCGAAAAAAACAGAAATCATTGCCGAACAAATTTCAAAATTAGAACATAAAGCCGACCTGATCAAAAATGACATCCGAAATCATCTGCCGAAAAGTTTGTTTCTCCCTATAGACAGGCATCACCTACTCGAAATTCTTACTCTACAAGACTCCATAGCAGATAAAGCACAAGACATCGCCATCCTCACCACTTTTAAACCTCTCACTATTCCCGAAGATCTCGATGAACTGTTTCACCAATTTCTGGCTAAAAACATCGACACATACGATAAAGCAAGATTGATCATCGATGAACTCCACGACCTCCTTGAATCGTCTTTCGGAGGAAAAGAGGCGGAAAAAGTTCGCGATATGGTCGATCTCGTAGCATACCGGGAACATGAAGTAGACCTTTTACAAAGAAAACTAATGCAACAACTGATAGCGGCAGAAGATAAAATGTCCTATACTACTTTCTTTCTTTGGCAAAGAATTTTTCAAACTCTTGCCGATATTTCCAACCTATCCGAAAAGCTTGCTTGGCGGGTTCGTAGAACTTTAGAATTAAGGTAATATCCTCATGCTCGATACGAACCATATTCTTTTCGTTTTAGTCCTCTTGGCAGGCCTTTACATGGCCTGGAATATCGGAGCAAATGATGTCGCAAATGCCATAGGCACCTCTGTCGGTTCGGGAGCTCTTCGATTGAGCAGGGCTGTTGTGATTGCAGGCGTATTCGAATTCACCGGAGCCTTCTTTTTCGGATCTCATGTCACCGATATGATTCAGGAAGGGATTGTAAATCCCGAAATTTTTATTCACAGTCCGAAAGTTTTTGTCTTGGGAATGCTCTCCGCACTGATCGCCTCCGGAGTCTGGCTACAAATTGCCTCCTATTACGGCTGGCCTGTTTCCACAACACACTCTATAGTCGGGGCCGTCATCGGATTCGGAGCAATTGTCGGAGGAACCTCTTCCATCTATTGGGATAACGTCATCTTTATTACGTCAGGTTGGATTTTCTCCCCTTTGATCGGAGGATTTCTCTCTTACTTCATCTTCAACCTTTTTAGGAAACATATTTTCTATGCCCCGTGTCCTGTAACAGCTGCTAAAAAAATTACTCCCAAAATAGTATTTGTCTTCGTTACCCTTCTCGGTATCATCCTTACATTCAATGGGTTAAAGAATTTAGAGCACAAACTTTCCCCGACCTCTTCTCTGGTGGGCAGTATTTGTCTCGGAGCATTTGCATCGGTACTTTCGGTCTTTCTTCTCAAAAGAATTAAAACCCCTCCCGGAGAATATAAATCGGCTCCGGAATATAGTCCCGAAGCTGTCCTGGCCCTGGAAAAAGCTCATAAACAATTAAAATTAGTCAGAAAAGAAACTAAAGGTGAAGCAGCCTACAGAATCACCCAAGTTTTAGACAGTGTAGAAAGACTCTCTAAAGAATACGGTAAAAAAGAACTGATAGGCAGCGTAGATTACGCCTCTGTAGAGAAAATTTTCGCAAAATTACAAATCATGAGCGCCTGCACCATGGCCTTTGCTCACGGTGCAAACGACGTGGCAAATGCCATCGGACCACTCGCTGCTGCCATTACCGTAATTCAATCAGGAGCCGTCGCCCTGCAATCTACCCCTATTCCGACTTGGACATTAGCTCTCGGCGGATTCGGCATCGTTCTGGGACTGGCAACATGGGGATGGAGAGTTGTGGAAACTATAGGGAAAAAAATCACGGAGCTGACTCCGTCGCGCGGATTTTCCGCCGAATTCGGCGCAGCCCTCACTATTGTATTCGCCTCACGAATGGGTTTACCTGTCTCTACCACACATACTTTGGTAGGAAGTGTTTTGGGAGTCGGATTAGCTCGCGGATTAGAGGCGTTGGATCTCAGCACAACAAGAGATATTGCAGTCTCTTGGCTGATTACCGTGCCCGCCGGAGCTATTATCTCAATCGTCTGCTTTTACGCGCTCAGCTTCTTTTTTATCTAAGGGGATTAATCTTTTAGACTTTATATACTCCCTTAAATCGTCTGAAACCATGACAACAGGGATGTCTAGGATAAGGTTATTCCGGAAGTAAAGAAATTCAAAATATCTTCATTCTTCCTGTTTTGAATCTTCGGATAAGGGAGGCTCCGATTCGGATCCCAATTTTTGTTTAGCCATATACTCGCTCATATACCGATTGTACTCTTCTATGTTTTTTTCACTTTCGGCTGCCGCGTTGCAAAAATCGACCTTAGCTTTCAAAAGAGTATCAGATTCTTCCTTTAATTTTGTGGGATCGGAGATTGTAAAGGATTCATCTGAATTCTGTGCAGGTGGCTTTACTTTTTTAATAAGTTCGTTTACTTGTTTTATATATTCTTCTTGCTCTGTAATTTTTTTTCTCTGTTCTTCCGTTAAAGTTGAGACGGGGGTATCAGGAATGCTCGGCTTCGACATTGGCTTCAACTTTGACTTTGACTGAATTGTAGAGGAGGAGGGTCTACCTGACTTCTTCTTCCCCAAAATGTTTTGTGCTACATCGTCTGTTTTTTTTATGATTCCTAATTTTTTTAGAATCCAACATGCAGTCTTATAACCTATATATCCCACTACAGCAAATCCCAGTGTGCCTATCACTAAACGTTTATGGTGAGAGTAAAAAGCTTTAACATCCATCGAAAATTCTCTTTTTTAAATAAATAAAACAAACTATTCTATAATTTAACTAAATTATACCTGTTTTATATATAAAAAGCAATATAATAAAATTTTTTAACTCGGTTTATAATCAAATATATTATCCGGATTATTCGCGAATCAGGCATTTTCCGGAAAATCACCGGACAATACCGATCTCAATACAACAAGAGATATTTCAGTCTCTCGACTGATTACCATTCCCGCCCCGCTTATTAAACTTTTAAGACTTTATATAAATCATTTGAAAACATGACAAGAGAACTGTCTAAAGTAAGTTTTTTTCTTGAAATAAGGAAATTTAGAGTTTTTTCATTCTTCCGAATTTTCGATGATAATTGAAACAGTGTATTGAATTTTTTATAGGAAAGTTTTTCTAACTCCATAGCAAGTACTGTGTCATCGGAAAGGTGAGGTAATATGTTAGCAACAAACTTCACAAAACGTGAGCTGACAAATAAATATTTAAAATCTTTCGAATTAAAGTTTTCATAACTTCTGTAAAAAAAATTCTTAAAATCCGGTGTTTTTACAAGAGCTTTCATTTCAGGAAGGCTCAATTGATCAAAACTGTGTTCACGTAACTTCTCTTCAAGATCTTTATTCGGAGTCACAATCGAATTAGTTTCCGCTACCGTTTCTATCACCTCGGATGTTTTCACATATTGCTCTGATTTTTTGGGATTGGAGATTGTAGAGGGTCTACTTGAATTCGATGTAGCTTCTGTCTTTTGGAGATATTGCTCTCGACGTGCTTTAATACGCTCTTCGGTTTCTTTTTTGTTTCTTGCCGTTAATTCTGAGAAATCAGTATGAGTAGGAATGCTCGGCTTTGGCTGAGCTGAAGAGTCTTGATTTGAACCCGATTTGTTGACACCCTTCATCAAATTGTTGAATTCATTCAATCCGGTTGTAGCCGGGACTTTCCCGCTTTGCGAATCAGTTGTCGTTTTGCTTTCCTTCCTTTTTCCGGATCCTTGTGCGGGTGAGGTTTCGGTATAAGCGTTTGAGCCTTTAGTTGTAAAAGATCTACCTGACTTCTGCTTCTCCAAAATGCCTTGTGCTACGTCGTCTGTTTTTTTTATGATTCCTATTTTTTTTAGAACCCAACCTACAGTCTTATAACCTATATATCCCAATACAGCAAATCCTAGTGTGCCTATCACTAAACATTTATGGTTAGAACAAAAAGCTTTAACATCCATCGAAAACTCTCTTTTTCTAAAGTAAATAAACTAAACCACTTCATAATTGAAGTAAAGTATACCAGTTTTTATATATAAAAATAAATGTAATAAAATTTTTTAATTCGATTTATAATCAAATATATTATCCCGATTATTCGCGAATCGAGCATTTCCCGGAAAATCACTCGACAACACCTGTTGAATTCTATAAAAAGAAAAAATAAACTCTAACTTTTTTTATCCAAAAAAATTATGGAATTTTTATGAAAAGTTATTTTTTATCTGATTATAACCTTTCCTACAGACAAATAGTGCAATCTTTCGTTCTTTCCGAGTACGGATTGCGGCATCTGCAGGCTTCAAAAAAAAGAAGCAAGACACGTTGGGGACATAGATTTATTGCCGTTGTGGAGCTTTGTCCTTTAATAGGATTGATTGTTTCCATAATTGAGAGGATTCTTGTCGGATATCGAAATCGATCTCATGCGAAAAAAGCATCGCAGCAACGCACTATCTCTTTTTTCAACGGGAGTCAGGAGGAGTGTGAGGGATGGATATCGCGGGAACAAGCCGAAAAGATACGATTTTTTTTACAGAACCGAGCAGAGCCCGGAATTCGCTTCAACAAAAATAAAATTCCGGTCCGACTGGAGGGTGGCACCTGCTCGGTGATGGCTTTGCAATTTGCGGATATTTTTTTTAAACTTTTCCAAGACCGGTGTTGGGATAAAGTAACGGAGAGAATAGAGAAAATTAAAAAATATTTTCTTAAAAGCTCAATGAACAGAAGAAATATACAAGCTGCATTCAATACGATCGAGGTGATTCACCCTCTTGAAAAACATGATTATTTAAGAAATAAAGTCGCTTCTATGGCCAATTTATACCGATTCAAAATTAATCTTTGTTCTCCTGAAATAGAAATTGATAAAATAGAAAAGACCCCCTCCTATCAACGGATAATTGAAAATTTAAAGAAAGGGGTCTATTTTGTTCGATTGGTAAAAATCATGGAGAATGACAAATTGGAAGAGAAAGGACACTCTTTTATTTATGTGAAAACAAAAGAGTTATCTCTTTTTTATGATCCGAACGGCGGACCTGTACAATTTCCTGCGACACAAACATTTAAAGTTCTGGCCGAAAGGTTAAAAATTGTTCGGGATCGATTTCAAGTTCCCACCGCAAGATTTTATCGATTAGTGCCCAAGGATGTTCCTGTGTAAGTAATTTATAGTTAGTTATTTAGTGCAACCGAAATTTCAACTCGCGCAGCGTTTGGAGTGCGGTGACTCGTCACCGCTTTGCCCTCGCATCGACTTGTCGATGCGTTTTTAAAAACTGAGAGACTAATCTTTGAACGAATTTCTGAATGTCTATAAACACAAAATAACGCTTAAACCGCCTCGACAAGTCGAGTCGAGGGCAAAGCGGTGACGAGTCACCGCACTCCAAACGCTGCGCGACTTAACTTCCTCTAACTCATCCAATCGATATACCGGCCGGCTTCCCATTTAGTCGTCACTTTTTTTATTCCGGACCAAAACTCCACAGCGCTTTCCCCCGTGATATCGCCGTCACCGAAACGACTTTCACCCCGACCTCCGAAAGAAAACGGATCTCTCGGAACGGGCACTCCTACATTTACTCCCACCATCCCTGCATTGACCCGTTCGATAAAATATTCGGCGACGCCTCCTGTCTGCGTATAAATGGTCGCTGCGTTGCCGTATATGCTTCTGTTTTCTATCTCGATAGCCTCTTCCAAAGAATGCACTCGGATAATGGTGAGGACCGGTCCGAAAATCTCCTCCGTAACCGCTTCATGTTCCGGATAAGCGTGATCGATGATAGAAGGTCCTACATAAAAACCCTCTTTATTTCCCTCAATAGGTGATTTCCTTCCGTCGAGAGTCAGTTCCGCCCCTTCCCGGTGAGCTCTTTCCAAAAAGCCGAAAATACGCTCTCTTGCCTCTGCACTGATGACCGGACCGATATCCCGACCCGGTATAATTTTTGACATCATTTGGTAAATTTTAGCGATGATGTGATTTACATTTCCGACAGCCAGCAAAACACTTCCTGCCATGCAACGTTGTCCCGCACACCCTGTTACGGAAGCGACAATATTTGCAGCTGCAATTTCAGGATCAGCATCGGGAACAATGGTCAGGTGATTTTTTGCCCCTCCCATACAACGAACACGCTTGCCCTGTTGCGATGCTCTTGCATAGATTGTTTTTGCTACGGGAGAGGATCCGACAAATGCTAATGCCGAAATATTCGGATGATCGCACAACAGGCCGGCTACATGTTTATCTCCCTGTATCACAGAAAAGAGTCCCGGAGGAAACCCTGTTTTCTCTAAAAGTTTGCTTAATTCCACAGCGGTAAAAGGGGTTTTCTCGGAAGGTTTGAGGATAAATCCGTTTCCCAAAGTCAAGGCAAGGGGGAACATCCACAGAGGAATCATGGCGGGGAAATTAAAAGGGGTGATTCCGGCGACGACACCGAGGGGAGAGCGAAGAGTTTTGCACTCCACTCCCCGACTTACTTCCTGTACGGATCCGGAGATCATTTGAGGAAGTGCGGCGGCAAACTCTACGGATTCGATTCCTTTAAGGAGACCTGCCCGGGCTTCATCTCTTGTTTTTCCGTTTTCGTGATGAATCATTTCTACGAGATCATCGCTGTTTTTGTGGAGGAGTTCACGAAATTGCATCATAAATCCGGCTCTTCGATTGAGAGGGATTTTTGCCCATTCTTTTTGTGCTTCGGCAGATCCGGCGATAGTTTCTTCCAGGGCTTTTTCGGAAGTGACTTTGATTTCTCCGAATACTTTTCCGGAAAGTGGAGAAATGACAGAGATATATTCATCGGTGTTTGAAGTTTCGTGTTTTTTGGAATCGATTTTTTCAGGAGTAGCATGGGATTTTGTAGTGTTCATCGGATAATCTCGTGGGGGGTTATGAAGGGCGGTCCGAGCAATCGGACCGCCTGAATAAGAACGTTAGCCTTCCTTGTTAGAAAGACACATTAACTCTTCCTGTTACTTGAATTCGATTAGTACAGGGGGAGTTTTCTTCTTTACTGTTGTTGATGACAATAGTGAGTATCGGTTCGTAACACGATGACTCTGTAGAGCTATACTCTGTCTCTTGTTCTATTTCATCAACGGCAAGTGAGCAAAATTTTGGACTCACGTCAATTCTCCATGCCGTAAACGACAATATAAAAAAACCAAAGGTTTTTTCGTAAATTTTCACTAACCCTTTCCGGAGAAAGGATGTATATTTTCAATCTTAAGTTTCAATTAACCCAAATTTCGCGGTTTATGAGCTTGCATGTTAACACACACAATTACAATGCCTTATGTCACCTCCTTGGGGCTCTTTTATCGTCCGCAGGTTTCGGGGGCGCAGTAATAATTCTTCGTACATAATTTAGGTACAAGAACATGACCGCATGGGGTATCGCTATTGCGATTCTTAACCAAGAAAATAAAATTTATCAACGTTTTAGTAAAGAATATTCAAAATAAGATGAAGGAGAAATCGGTATAAACCGCTCTCTTAATTTTTTTGCCGATCGAGATAGCTCTTAAAAGTGATGTTCCCTTCGGCAAAAAGATTTTCAAAAGCGGTACGCGTTTCGGGAGTCGCTATCGGATGATCCGGAGAAGCATCGCCGTAAAAGAAGTCGAACAGCTCTTTTCGTGCCGATTCGATTTCCGGATTACCGGTCTCTTCCATAAGAGTGACAATCCGCAGTAGATTATAGGCATAGAGTTTGCCTGAAGAATTTTCGGATTTTTCTATAGTTTGTTTGAGAAGCAAAGATTTTTGGAGAGCACCCGGTAAATCTCCCGAAGTGATGGCGAGAGTAATCTTAGCAAACTCGGTGTAATCATGAAGACCGTTCTTTTCTGTCCGTGCAATAGCACCTTTAGCAAAAGACAATGCTTCTTCCGGACGATTTTTTATGATGAGCGCCTCTGTAAGTCCGGCATCGTACTTTCCGTGAAGCTCCGGGCGGACAGCCAATATATTTTTTAAATCGATAAAAGCTTCTTCCTCGGAAATCCGCTCTTCTTCAGTAACCGGAATTTCATTGAAAGTTCGAAAATCTTTTTCGGCAGTAAAATAATCACTCTCTGCTTTTGCTTTTTCTTCCAATCCGTTTCGATAAAAAAACAGAAGAAGGAGAGCCGCAAGGATAAGTCCGTAAAAAATAGTAGAGGAGTGCTTTACAATCTGCCGAAATTCCGAGCGATTGAGCACGTTTTCAAGGAAAGAGACCTCGCGGTACATTTTTAGTGAAGAATCCAAGTTGTCCATAATCGCCCTTTAATTATCTACAGTAATAGGAAAACCTTAATGATATAGGAATATCCATTATTGTAAACATAAAATTCCTGTGTATAATAAGGATTTTTCATCTTTTTTTGAGGTAAATCCATGGAAGAGCACTCGGAAATCATGACAATAGAAGAGATCTCTATTGAAAATATTTCTATTAATCCGAACCAACCCAGACGTATTTTTTCTGAAGAAGATCTGGCGGAACTTTCCCGTTCGATTCTGGAAATCGGATTGATCCATCCCCCTCTCGTGCGCCCTTTACCCGATCAGGCCGGTTTTTACGAACTTGTTTCCGGCGAGAGGCGATTTCGTGCGGCAGGATTGGCAGGATTAAAAAAAATTCCTGTGGTGATCGGATCCCGCTCTAAAAGTCTTTCAGCACAACAAGCTCTCGCCGAAAATATTCAGCGCGTAGATTTAAATCCCATTGAAATAGCCTACGCATTGAAATCTTTAATAGACAAATTCGGTCTGACACAGGAAGAGTTGGCGCAAAGAATGGGAAAAAAACGGTCGACGATAGCGAATTATTTGCGTGTTCTAACCCTTCCTAAAAATATACAAGAGAGCATTAACTCCGGAAAAATTACGATGGGACATGCCAAAACAATTCTTTCTCTTTCAGATCCGGCTTTGCGAATTTGGCTTTATGAGCGGATTCTTCGCGATGATTTGTCTGTAAGACAGGCGGAAGCCGAGGCGCAAAAGATTCAAAAAAAGGCGAAGAAGAAAAATCTGACTTATGCAAATAGAGATTTTTATTTGGAGCAATTGAGCGATAAAATTCAGGTTCGTATGGGAACCAAAGTGCACATTGTAGGAAAGGGAAAAAAGGGGAGGATTTTGATCGACTATTATAATTTGGAAGATTTGGATCGTCTTTTAGAAATTTTTGGAGTGGACGGATTATAAATTTATTTTTTATTTTTTTTGACAGTAATCTTTTTTTTAGAGATAACGAAATGAGCCGTTAGGCTTTTAAAACATCTCGTACCTTTAAAATCAAGGAAGGTTAATTCATGTCCACTACGACAAAGCTTACTAATCAAAATACTTTTGAAAATCTTACTCTCATAGAGAATCACAGTCAAACTGCACCCGCAGATGTTTACGGATGGGGAGTGAGAGGCAACAAATTTTCTTACGTTCTTAAGAGTGACAATTTTTTAAAAAAAATATGGTTCCAATTCCTTAAGTTGATCAGAATGATAAAAACAGATGACGCATCCGTTAACGGTCTTAAAGACCGTACTGCAGCACAAGTGAAAGAGCAATCCTATAATGATTGGGCGAAAGACAACGGAAAAATCACGAAACTCGGAATGCAAAATTTACTCGCAAGAAATCAGCTATTGGAACAACAAGCAGCTGCAAAACAAGAACCTACTGATAATGAGAAAACGATAAAAGAAAAAGATGACCAAATAGCATCCTTAACCGCTGAGTTAGCGAAATTCAAAAAAAGAGCCGCCAAAAAAAGCTCTCACCCTCACGACAAAACTCCGGCAACCGATGTGTCTGCCGAAGCTGCAAAACCGCTTAAAAAAAGTAAACCGGAAATTATTAAAGAACATGTCAAAGATACAAAAGACCAAGTGAAAGAACAGACTAAAGAAGTCATAGATCAAGCAAAAGACAAGGCTAAAGAAGTCATAGACCACGCGAAAGGTGCAATCGGAAATGCTGCAGGACATGTCCAAGACGCGATGACAGTCCAGCCGGATTCTTCACATAAGGATCACAAGACACCACCATCTAAGCAACCGGCTGCAATGGTCAATCCATAAAGTATCGGATGAGTCGGTTGTGAAGCCGACTCATCTTATTTTTTTTCTATCGATCCGTCGATCACTGTACGAAATTTATCTGCCGTTATATATTCCGCATGAAAATTGTACTTATTTTCCCCGTCTTTCTCATAAATTTCGAACCCTTCAAATCCGTCCATATTCCTAAATTCCCACGCAATTTTTTCGCTGTCAAAAATTCCTGTGCCCGGAATTTTCTCTTCCGAATGATTTTCCAAAAGAATCTGAAAAGATTCGGGAACAATTTTTGAAACGGTAAATTTATTGCACACGCTCTCATCCATATTTTCCATCAGAACTTTTTGCGAGCAATGTATGGTGTTATCTATGGCTTCATTTATTGTCCATTCTGTAGAAAATTTTATTTCTTCAGGATTGACGTTGAAAGAAATTTTTCCGGTTCCTTTCCAAACTCCGGGAAGAAAAATAAATGTATGGTTATCTTGCATCAGAACATAAACCTCCGGCTATAAATGCTTTGTAGTATTCCAAGAGCCGTCATAGTGGCTAAAACCGACGATCCTCCATAGGTCACCAGTACTAAAGGAACCCCGGTGATCGGAAGAAATCCGCACATCATGCCGATGTTAATGAGAACATGCATCGCAAGATAAACGGTGATCCCCGCAGATAAAAGTCGACCGAAATGATCTTTGGCAACAGCGCTCACTTGGAAACCAAAATATATTAACGCATAAAATAGTACCAGAAGGAAAATCAATCCTAAGACTCCGAATTCCTCACCAAAAGAGGGAAAAACAGAATCTGTATAAGGGGCAGGAAGCCATCCCCTTCCGGTGAACTCACTCTTTCTCCATCCCGAGCCGGTGACTCCCCCCACGGCAATCGCTGTGGCAGCTGCTTTTTGGTGGTGTGTATTCGGATCCAGCCGATCGAACTGATATTCTTTCAGAAATTTTGTAGCGATAGGTCTTGCCTGTTCATGAGAGATGATTTCAAGAAACAGGAGGGCTACGCAAACCAATGCAAGAGCTCCGCACCAGGACATTATTTTGATGACTGACGGTCGAATATCTCCGAAATAAAACATGACAAGGGTAATGGGATAAAGCACAAGGGCCGTTCCCAAATCCGGCTGCTTAAGAATAAGCAAAAAGGGAATGCCCACTATGATTCCGCTTTGAAAGAATGTACTCAGTTCAGCGGCTTTCTGCCTTCTTCTTTCGAGAAACCAACTTAATGTGATGACGACAATCAGTTTAGCATATTCGGACGGTTGAATACTGATTCCTATGATAGGAATTCTATACCATCTGTGTACCCTTTGGATAGCATCGGTGAAAAAGAGTCCCAGCAAAGAAATGATCATAAGGGCGTAAAGAATCCAGGTCCATTCCCTCAATTTATTATAATCGAAACCGGAAAAGAATATAAATATGCCCGTGCCGATGACAAACCAGCGAATCTGTATTTTTACTAAAGGGGTAAAAAAAATCTCTTCGTTATGTTCGATAGAGACCGGACCGGAGTTGGCCGATATTACGAGAAGGCTTACCATCATGAGGGCAAGAATTAGGGGAATAATTCTTAAATCAATTCTAAGAAGATGCTGATAGCTCCACATTTTTTTCCGAAACTGATGATAGTAAACTTTCATTATTGCCGGTCGAAGACATTATGGCAAGAATGTAATGCGGATTTTACGCTTGAATCTTCATATAGAGTTTATAAAAACTTAGTAAAAAAACTTTATAATGTAGAAATTATTCAATACAAGGTTTTTATATGGCGGTAAATGCAACAAAAACAATATTCGATCATTCATTTTTTGATTCGAAATCGGTAGAATCCCGATTCATTCCGCTTACCGCTGTGGTTGCCGGAGTCGCTTTAATTGCAGTCGGCATTTTGTTGGCCTCTTTTTCTTTATTTTCTCCCGCCGGATTTATGGCGCTCGGCAGTTGCCTGATTGTTTTGGGGGCAGCTTCTTTTTATTGTTCTTTTTTACAAGGACCTCCCGTTGTCTTGAAAAGAGATTGATCCGAAAAAAACCCGGTGTTATAGTGAGCTTGGCTTCTATAAATCAAGGAGGGAGTATGCCGGCACTTACAAAATTATTATTGAACAGTTTGGCTGTTTTTGCTGCTGCGGCAATTTTGCCCGGAGTCAGATTGAACAACTTTTTTACAGCGATAGTCGTCGCCATTGTATTGGGTTTGGTAAATACCGTGATTCGCCCCATACTTTTTCTTTTGACTTTACCGATTAATATTCTGACGTTGGGACTTTTTACTTTTGTCATCATCGGATGTCTTACACTTTTGGTGAGCTATATAGTTCCCGGATTTGAGGTGGACGGCTTTTGGTGGGCAGTATTATTTGCGATTGTGTTAGCTGTATTCAATAGCTTTATTTCTTCTTAATCGACAGGATCTAGCATAAAAAGGGTCATATTTCCCTTATACATGCCGTAACCTACAATTTGACCGGTATCGTTGATATCGGTCGCTTCTAAAAATTTCCACCCTCTTGTAGAATTGACGATCATATCCGGAAGTTTTTCCGGTTTTCCATGGTTCACGCACACGACTGCTTCACCTGATTGACTTCCCACTAAAATATGGGAGCGGTTCAAAGAAGAGATTTGCATTTCTTTTAGATCGAGAGTGCGAAAGATTTGGTCTTCATCATTCCATAAATAAGCAAAAAGATAAGGTTTTCCCTCTTTTTTCCCTCTAAAAGTTCCATAGACAGCATTGTCTTGAGTGAGGATCGGATAGCCGAATTTATAAATCCCTGACGGTTTACTGACCGTACAGTCATCGCCGATAATAGAGATACTTCCGTTGAAATTCGATAAAAAAGGACCCGTAGTTTTTCCGCAGCTTTCCGATCCCATCATGGTGTTGTAATTATTGATGCCGAGCAACACGCCGGATGAGAGCGCCTTCATATTTTTTTTGCGATCGAAATAGACAGAACGGTAGGAGTTTCCTTTGAGTCTTTGGGCGCCGATTAAATACCCGTTATCGTTGATTTGCCGAAGAAAAATTTCTTCTCCTTGGATACATCCGAAATCAAAATAAGCGGGGGCCGGTTCTTTTCCGCAACTGCTGAGATTCCAACTAAACCATTTAGCGACACCGTCGCAACCCATGTGTCTTCCGATGATTGCACTATTGTTATTGATTGATACTAAGGAGGTTATGCATCCCGGATTATCAATATCAAAAAATCCTGAACATTTTTTCCACAAAAACGAAGAGCATCCCCGATTGCCGATCACTTGACCTGAATTGTTTATTTTAGGTCCTAAAGATAAAGGCCAGCAGTGCGCATTCAACACTCTTTTATCGTGAACGGTGGAACCTAAATTAATCAGTTTGTATTTGGGAAGGACAAGAGGTGCAGAATTGGTGAGGTAGCGCGCTTCCAATCCGGCAAAAGAAAAAAACAGTACACAAAAAATGATGGTTCGAGAGAAAAATCCGGCTTTCATAAAAAACGCCCCTTGAGAGTGTCGCAATCAAAATCTGAATCTACATCCGTTACTTTTAATTTTGCAATAGCTCTCTTGCGTTATTAACCTGACTTTTGTGTTTATCCGGAATTTTTACGACTTACCACAAAGAATTTAAAATTCTTTAAATTTATTTTCGAGCTCCTCTTTAGCCTTTTGGTGTTCTGCAGAAAAAGTTTCCAGTTCGACAAAAAGCTCGTCTATTTTATCTCTTAGTAAAGCGATATTTTTAGAGTGCCGGCGAATAAGATCTCCCTGCTCCGCTTCGGAAGCTTCGATAAGCAGATCGTTACTTTCGTCCAATTCTTTTTCCGCTTTGGCAATTTCGCTTTCGATCGTAAGAATTTTAGATTGAATAGGATTCAATACTTTGGCTTTTGCCTGAGTAAATTCTGCGGCGGCCCGTCTGTTTTCTTTTTCGGTAGGTCCTTTTTCTTTTGCGTTAGGTTTTGAGAAATCGTCTTCTCCCCAGCCCCCTCTTTCGATAAAATCGTCATAATCGCCGATGACAAGTTCCTGTTCGGCGGTTTGACACACAACAATTTTTGTTAAAGACAGTTGTCTTAAAAGCATTTCACTATGAGTTACGATGATGACAGCGCCGCGGAATTCGTTGATGGCTGTGATTAGAGCCTCAATGGATTCCATATCGAGATGGTGAGTCGGTTCATCGAGAAGCAATATATTGCAAGGTGTCGCCAGAATTTTTCCGAGGAGCACTCGACTTTTCTCTCCTCCCGAAAGAACGGAAACAGATTTTTTGCCGTCATCGCCCGAAAACATCATAATCCCGCAGATTCTCCGGACCTCGCTTGTATTCAAAGAAGAGTTTGCCAGGGAGATTTCTTCTTCTATTGTATGTTTCGGATGCAATCTGTCGATATTTGTTTGTCCGAAAAATCCGATCTTCAGTTTTTCTCCGATTTTTACCGTTCCCTGCTGCGGTTCGAGAAGTCCTGCCAATAATTTCAGGGCTGTAGATTTCCCCTTTCCGTTTTTTCCGATGATGGCAATACAGTCGTCTTTTAATACTTCCAAAGAAAAATTATTGATGAGAGGCTGTTCATCATCAGGATTATAGGAAAAGTTGATGTGATCTGCCGCCGCCATTTGTTTTCCGGGGAATTCGGAGTAATTGAAAGAGAAATCCAAATCATCGAGGGCCGCCAATTTTTCCAATGTCGGCAATCTCTGCAAAGCCTTCATTTTCGATTGCGCCTGTTTAGCTTTAGTTGCTTTAGCACCGAAACGTTTGATAAAGTCTTCCGATTTGGACTTTTTCTGTTCCAATTTTACCCGAGTTTTCTCATGAACCTCTTCTTCCAAAAGAATTTGGGCAAAGAAGTCTTCGGTTCCCCCTTTAATCTTACGAATTTTCTGCCTGTGAATACCGAGCGTATGTGTGGTGACACTGTCCATAAATTCTCTGTCGTGAGAGATAATGACCAACTCTTTACGCCACGATTTCAAAAACTTTTGTAACCATCGAATCGAAACTATATCGAGATAGTTGGTCGGTTCATCCAGAAGCAGGCAATCCGGATCGGAAAGAAGAACTTTTGCAAGATGTAAGCGAAGCTGATATCCCCCTGAAAAATCTGTCGGGGATTTAACGAAATCTTCCTCAGAAAAACCGAGCCCGCCGAGAATAGCCTCTGCTTTGTAGATACAATCTCTCTCTTCCGGAGGAAGACCCAAAACAGCTTCATCGAGAAGAGTTTTTTTACTGAAAGTGATGTGTTGATCGAGGTATCCGATTTTATAATGTTTAGGAACGGAAATCGATCCGCCTGTCGACTCTTCTTTGCCGATGATCAGACGAAAAAGAGTTGTTTTTCCTGATCCGTTTCGACCGACGAGTCCGCATCTTTCTCCTTCACCCAAAGTCAATGAAACATCATCAAAAACTATACGGCCACCAAAACTTTTTTTTAGTGATAAAAAGCGGATCATAAAAACCTAAGGTATAAATTATAAAGTAACCATTCTACTTCTTAAGCAAAATAAAAATCAATCGGTTATAAAATCGTCACCAAAGTATAGATATTTCTAAAAAAACTTATTTTTTATCAAATATTTTTCCGGTATCGAGAATATAGAGACAAACCGGAAGGCAGAAAGCATTATGGAAGAACCTATAAAAATTTTTATCGGCACGGAACCTTTGCAATGGTTAGCCACTGAAGTCTTAAAAAGAAGCATTCTTAAAAGAACGAAAGCCGCTGTCGTTTTTCACGATCTCATCGGGATCGATTTAGGATTGCGTTTGAAAATGTATACCGGATTTTCTTTTTACCGATTTTCTATTCCCGAGAAATGCGGATATGAGGGGAGAGCTATCTACTTGGATGCCGATATGGTTGTCTTGGGAGATATTGCCGAGTTGGCAAACATAGACATGCAAGGATTCGGTGTGCTGGCAAGAAAAGCCAATGCCGAAAGTTATTTTACCAGTACGATGCTGATGGATTGCGCAAAACTAAAACACTGGAAGGTCAAAGAATGGGTAGCACTCATCAATGCCGGCTTGACCTCTTACGCCGGATGTATGTCGGGAGCTCCTTCCGGAATGAATCACGCCGATTTCGGTCCTCTTGCTCCGATTTGGAATGATTTCGATAAATATGATGAAAAGACAAAGCTCATTCATTACACCCATGTTCCGACCCAGCCCTGGAAAAAAGCCGGACATCCTTTCAGAGGAGCTTTCTTGCAAGAGCTGTATGATTGCATTGAAGACGGGACCGTTCGGATCCAAGATGTGGAAAAAGAAATAAAACAGCAAAAGATTTATCCCAACATCCTTTCCGATATGCGTGAATACATATCCGAAAAAAATAAAGCTCTATAATCTTTTTTACTGCGTGTGTCCGGAAAGCAAATACATACTGAGAGCTGCCCAAGCAAATACCGAAAATAAAATATGTCGGTCTTTAAAAATATCCGTAGACGGATCGCCTGCTCCTTTTTCATGATACAACAAATACATGTAACGAAAAAGTGCGTATATGACAAAAGGGACTGTATAAATCAGATTATCGGTTTTGTGTATCGCAATTGTTTCCGGACTCATAGTGTAGAGGCTATATCCGATAATGACACAACAGGCGCATATAGCAATAATTTGATCTAAAAAAGTATCCCCGTAATTTTGTAACACTTTTCTGTGTTGTGCCCCGGACTCTTGTAATATAGCCGACTCCGCTCTCCGTTTAGTAAATCCTAAAAAAAGAGTGATCATAAGTCCGCATAACAAAAGCCATTTTGAAGGGGGTATTCCGATTCCCCATGTACCCGCTAAAATCCGCAACATAAATCCGGTGGCGATACAAAAAACATCGAGGATAACAACCTGTTTTAATTGCAGGCAATACAACAGATTCAAAATCACATACAAAATAAGAATCAAAAACACCTTCCCGGAAATGAAAAATCCAAGCAGTAATCCGGAAATCAGAAGAAATACATCAAAAATTCCGGCAGAAAAAAAAGAAATTCTTCCGGAGGCCAAAGGTCTGTTTTTTTTCTCGGGGTGGATTTTATCAGATTCTTTATCTATAATATCATTAAAAATATAGACGGCACTCGAAACCAAACAAAAAGCAAAAGCTGTCAAGGAGGCTTCCAAAAGAAGTTGCGGCACTTCAAAAGCTTTTGCAAAAATCACGCCGGTGAAGACGAAAATATTTTTTATCCATTGTCCCGGTCGCATCAGACTCAGCATAGACAACATATAGGATTTTTTTTCCATAGATTTCATGTCACTTTACAACCGGTTTTCCACAATAAAACGGGAAATCAGAATAGTCCAAAAGTTCTCTGTCTCCCCGACTGTTTCCGTATGCATATAAAATATACTTGTCTCTTTCCCCCGCATACTCTTCAAGACGCACAACTTTTTCGGGACCCCAACAATTTTCTCCTAAAATCTTTCCCGTTATCAATCCCCGGCCATCCGTTTTAAGGCGCGTTGCGAGGACTTTTGAAAATCCTATACTTTTTGCCCAAGGCTCTAAATACACCTCTAATGAAGCGCTGATAAGAATACACTCTTCATTTTTTTTGAGATGTTCTGCAATTTGACACAAGACCTCAGGCCGTAAAAGAGACGGGATTTTTTCTTCGGCAAAGCGCCGGCCGAACGTACGTAACTCGTTTAAGGGAATATTTTTAAAAAATAGTGTCACCACCTGTTCTTTTGCCCTTTTCCGGGAAATTATTTTACACATAAAAGCCAATAAATAAGGAGAGGCAAGAAAAAGAAGAAAAAAGGTTTTGACATACCCTTTTACAAAAATTAAAAAAGGGAGAAGGGTGTCATGATAGGAAATGGTTCCGTCAAAATCGAATGCTGCTACAGTTCTTTTCCGATTCATGTTCCGGCTCCTTTTTTAACGTCAAATATTGAGTAATAACACCATAGCAAATTTTCTTTTTTGGGTATACATTTGGCAAAAAAGACAATAAATACAGAGGGGGATATATGATAGAAAAAATAAAAAACTTTTATACAATAAAATGCAAAAACAGATCCCGATTCGAAAATGCAGGCAATATTTTTCTGACTCCCTGTCGCTATCTTTTTAAAGGTCGCACCTACGTAAATGCCGGAAATTTTTTTTTTTTTCATGAACGGCCGACCTCGGGAAGTTTTAGAAATAAACTTCTAAAAACTATATTTGCCTTAATTTGTTTAGTGCCCGGAATCCTACTCGGAACTCCTATAAAAGCAGGCGCTTTTTTGCAAAAACGGGTACGACTCGCAAACGGATATTTTTCTAACAAACTCACCGCAAAACATACGACGGTATTTTGTAAAAAAAAGAGTCCGGAAACTGTTTATTTAATAGGAAATAGGGAAAACTCTTCCCCATCTAAAATCGGCGAAAAAATGTTATCCGAAATTATTTCGGAATCGGAAAGTCTTTTTTTACATTCATTGCTCCTTTCTACAATAGACAAAATACTTTCTTTAAAAATCAATTTCAAAACAATAGGTTGTCTTGATCTAAGCTATACAGATGTAGACAAAAACTACCTGACCTCTCTAAAAAATAAAATTTCGAAATCAGGAAAAATCATCACCAAGGGATGCAGGAAATTAGAACTTCTGCCGCGTACATGGATAAAAGGGGCAAAAAAGATCGTTCTCCAAAATAAAAATCCATGTACAGAACTGATACAAGCTCTAATAAAAGACTGTCCCGATGCCGATAATCTCTCTATTTTAGACTGCGAAAAAATGACCGATTCAGACATCACTCTACTTTCCGAGGCTTTCGATAAAAATCTTAAAAAATTAAAAATCAACAATAAAGGCAACATAACCGGAGCAGGATTAGATACTATCCTCACCCGATTCAAAAATATTGAATCTCTCGATTTTCAAAATTTAGATATAGAATCTCTTTTAGCAACCGGTCGAACCGATCAATTTTTTCAAAAATTAGGAAACGGGCAAAAACTGAAAGAGTTGAATCTGAGTGATACTAAGCTCCATTTTTATTTGCGACATTTAAATGAGTTGAAAAGGCTGCCTAAATTCAGAGCATTGAATATTACAGGCAACATAGAGGTTCCTAAAGAATCGGTTGCGCAATTTATAAATAGCTTCCCGCGAAAAATTTTGTGTAAATATAATCCGTGACGGACAAAAACAAAAAATTGCGATTGAATCGATTACGACATTCAGGTATAGTAGCTCCATATCAATATAGATCATCAAAACATATGAAGGTGAATTATGGGAAGAGGCGACCGAAAAACAAAACGCGGTAAAATATTTAGCGGAAGCAACGGCGTAAGACGTTTAAGAAAAAAAGTAAAAGCTGCTGCAGTAAAAAAATAATTTCTATATTCTTTAATTAGATTCGATAGTTAACCCTATTATAATAAGGCCCTATGTTCGGCTACATACGTGGAATTCTTGCAGAAGCTTCTCCTCTCTATGTCATCATCGAAACTGCGGGCGTAGGGTATAAACTTTTTATTCCGACATCCGTTCATGCTCACCTTCCCCAAAAAGGAAGTGAGATTCTTTTTCATACATCTTTTGTTGTAAGAGAACTTTCACAAACTTTATACGGCTTTATCTCCGGAGATGAAAGAGATCTCTTTGAAGTTCTCATGGGAGTCTCGGGAATCGGCCCCAAAACGGCTTTAGCTGTTCTCGGACACCTCACACCGGAAAATTTATGTGAAGCCGTTCGACACAATGAAATTACCTCTATCTGTAAAGTTCCCGGAATCGGAAGGAAATCTGCAGAAAAACTCATCATTGAACTGCGGGATAAACTCCCGGCTCTTCAGTTTTCAGGCCCGGACAAATATTCATTACCCGGGAAAAACGGACCTCAATTAGTGAAGGATGCGATGAGCGCCTTAATTAATTTAGGATATAATCAGGCCACGGCAGAAAAATCACTCAAGAAAGCCATTGAAGAAATGCCCGAAGTTGCCGACCTCGCCAAGCTGATCACCCTCTCCCTCACAAAAATCTAAGCTTTATAAGAGGAATTCAATTCGCGCAGCGTTTGGAGTGCGGTGACTCGTCACCGCACTCCAAACGCTGCGCGAGTTCAATTGCATCATACACTTTAGCTACTGTGTCTGCTGCGGGCTATTCGCGATATTTTATTCCATCCGCCGAATAATCCCATGGCTGAACGCATTTCTTTTAGCGTTTCATTTGCGATTTCGGTCATTTTCAGAGTTCCCGAGTATATGATCTCTTCGACAAGCCCTTTTTCGCCGGCAAATTTCGCCCGTTTTTCGCGGATCGGATCGAGGAAATTATTTAAGGCCACCGTCAATTTTTCTTTGACCTCTACATCCCCTACCGTTCCCGTCCTGTATCTGTCTTTTAGATCCCGGATACTTTCTTTATCCGGATTGAATGCATCGTGATAGATGAAAACAGGATTTCCTTCGACCGTTCCGGGGAGGTGAGCATGAATACGATTTGGATCGGTGAACATCCCCTTCACTTTTTTCTCAACTGTTTTAGCATCATCGGAAAGATATATGGAATTTCCGGCAGATTTACTCATTTTGCCTTGACCGTCTGTTCCGATAAGAGTAGGGATATCGCCGAGAAGTGCTTCGGGAAGGGGAAATACATCTCCGTAAAACAGATTAAATTTTCTGGCAATGTCTCTTGCCAATTCGATGTGAGCCAGATTATCCTTTCCGACCGGAACGAAATGCGCTTTGGACATAAGAATATCGGCAGTTTGCAGAACAGGATAGCCTATTAATCCGAACGGAGTGCTTTCTTCGTCGATATTGGCATTTCGCGCCATTTCTTTAAGACCCGGCAAGCCCGTGAGTCGGTTTAAAGAGACAAGCATTTCAAAAATCAGATTCATTTCATAGACAGCGGAAACGGCAGATTGCAGATAGATAGTGGATTTACCCGGATCAATCCCGCAAGCCAGATAGTCAAGAACCATTTCGTGCACATGATCGCGCACTTTTAAAATATGTTCTTTTTGCGGCTTAGTTGTCAGAGTATGCAGATCGGCAATAATAAAATAACAGTCAAACTTATCCTGAAGTTCCACCCTTTTTTTTAATGAACCTACATAATGACCTAAATGCAAAGCCCCTGTTGGTCTGTCACCGGTTAAAATACGTTTTTTTGCTGTCTCGGACATAGATAGAACTCCTTTATAAGCCGGTGATATAATGAGTGAATCCTAATTTATTGACAACTTCCAATAAAACCATCAGCCAAGAGAATACCATCACTGCAAGTAAAGTCTTTTTTCCCCCGGGTGCACGAAACCGGGAGGGAAAACCGACGGTATATCGACCTTTCCACACCATTAAAGCAGGAAGAAATCCGAGAAGTAACATGACACCGAATCCACCCGCATATTCCAAAGCCGTTAAAAAAGCCCTCGGATTTATCCACATAAAGACAAATATCGGAAGAAAAGTCAAAAGCGATATTTTTATTTTTCCCGATCCTGTGTTGTGTATTTTAAATCCGTCAGCAAGGAAATCATGTAAACTGATTGTCACTCCTAAAAAAGAGGTGACGATAGCAAAAAAAGCAAAACAGCGAAAAACAGAGGTCAAAGAATCATTTTTCAATAGTCCGGTCAAAAGATGTGCTCCGGTATATCCTTCACGATACCCCTGAATGATACCGTAATCCCCTTCTAAAGGGAGAATTCCTAAAGATACCCATTCCCATAAAATATAGATGACCAAAGGAATGCAACTACCGATCACGATCGCTGTGAATAATTTTTTTACATCGTAATTCATATACGAAGATAAAGTCGGAATGATGATATGGAATCCGAAAGAGGTGGCGATCACGGAATTGCTGATAAGTAAAAAACGCCAATTTTTTTGGAAAAGAAGCTCTTTATCGACGTGCGGAGCAAGAAAATAAATGGTGATGGCATAAGTAACCATGAGTCCGCACATGAGGATTCTGTTTATTCCATCCACATATCGGGCTCCGCGATACACAAAAAAGCCGAAAATACAAAGAAGAGGAATCGGCCCCACCCATCCGGGTACGGACGTCTTAAAAAAAGAATTTAAAAATTCGAGTACAATATCGCTACTCCCTGCAAGATAGGCTGTCGAAAGGGAATATAAAAGAAAGAGATAGACAACCCAGGTAAATACTTCGCCCCATTTCCCGGTTGTACGTCTAGCCATACTTGTCAGATTCGTATTTCCGTCCATCCATAAAGTTGTTTCGAGAACAAGCAGCGCCGTATAGGCAAAAAAAGCCCAATAAAAAACAAACAGAAGAATAGAGGGAAAAAAGCCTGCGTGACCTGTGACGGCAGGCAAAGCAAGCATTCCGGCGCCGATTGTTGTGCCTGCAACCAATAAAATACCGCCCAGAATTTTATTTTGCATACAACAACTCCGGAAAAATTACGCTTATTAATTGAATCACAAAAACACTGATCCCAAAAAACATCACAAGAAATAAAACGGGCTTGCCTCCCGGAAGTAAATGAAGATCCCATAATTTCTTTTTGTAGCGCCCTGATAACACCATAAGACAGGGCAAAACTCCAAAAAGAATGACGGCACCGAATCCCCCTGCATATCGCAAGGCGGTTACGAAAATATCCGGATTGATCAAAGCAAAAACAAGCGGAGGAACTAATACAAGGGAACAGCTGATGAGTTTACTTTGCCTGTCTTTTTTCAAATTGAATCCGTCCGCCAGAAAATCAACAAAGCTCAAAGCCACTCCGATAAAAGAGGTTATAATGGCAAAAAAAGCAAAATATCCTGCAATTTCCGTAACGAAAACATTTGCCGAGGCTTCTTTAAGGGCATGTGTCACCATGGTCCCTTTATCGCTCGATGCGGCAAAACTCTCGGGAGAGATCAGTCCTAAAATCAGCCTTTCCCATAACACGTTGCATATAAGTGGGATAGCACTTCCGAATATAATTGCTTTTCTCATTCGCTTCGGATCAAATTTCAAATAAGTAGTCAGACTGGGGATCAGATTATGATAGCCGAATGAGACAATCATGACAGGAAGTGCCCATATGCTTTGTATAGGATTATAATAACTATACAATTCCGGCCGGACATGCGGCAAACCTAAAACAAGAAGTAAAAAAAATGTGGCTATAAGTCCTGCCATCAAAAAACGATTGATCCGATCCACGGCAAAGGTGCCGTAATAAATGATGAGGCCGAAAAATCCGACAAAAACCACACTTCCTACCGATCTTGAAACGGGGAATCCGAAAGTCAGTTCAATAAGATCGGCAAATAACTCTCCGCCCCCTGCCGAGTAAGAAACCATAATGGAATAGAAAAGGAAAACAAAAAGGAACCAGGCGGCAGCGCGACCTGCATTACCCAGTGTTTTATGGGCCATGGTAATCAGGTTGACCTCTTTATGGAAAGAGAGATTCACCTCCAAAAGCAATAATCCTGTGGACATCATAAAGATCCATGCTAAAAAAAACATGATGGTGGAAGGCCAAAATCCGGCTTCTGCAGTACTGACAGGCAATCCGAGCATTCCGGCACCGATACAACATCCGGCTATTAAGAGGATGCTTCCGGGCAAACTACCTTTTTTTTGATGCTCATCGAAAATCATATGTTCTCACAAAATCACAAATTAAATTTACTTATACGCTCCGAATAAAAAAATAGTTTCTTACGTTTTACGTTTATAGAGGTATGAATTTTGTCATTTTAAAAGATCTTTTGTTAATGTGCAATCTTTATTCAGTCCCGTTTACAATCTCAAAGAAACAAATCATTATATAATTAAAAAAATTATTAACAAACTAACTAAGATATTTTTTTAATAGTTTACAAATATCCATTATCCATACTAACATGAAACAACCTTACCTCCAACCGGGAGGCTAAACATAATAAACATAAGGAGCAACAATGAAAAAACAACTATTTACATCTCTCGCGATAATTGCAGCTATGTTATGCGGTACAAACCCCGCTGAAGCAAGACCGGTTTTACGTACACCGTTGATCGAAAGCCCTTTCGGAGGAGCTTACATCAGCGCTTTAGGCGGTGCTAACTTTTTAAATCTTGAAGATGTCGATTTTAATAAAGATTTAGAGTCGATTAAAACTGATTTAAACACAGGGTTTCTTGTCGGCGGAGCAATGGGTTACAGATTCTGTGGCATCCCTTTCCGTTTTGAAGGTGAATTCACTTATAGACACAATGATTTGAAAGATTCCAATCTACCTTTCGATCTGGATGAGACTTTAGACATCCGTTTCAAAACACATACCTTCACTTCGATGGCTAATGTGTTTTATGAACTTGATCTTGACTGTGCCTTCACACCGTTTATCGGCGGCGGTGCAGGATATACCCATGCAAAAAATGATGCGAAAATCGGCAATCTGACTAAAGAACTGGTCGATAACGGATTTGCTGCTCAAGGTATTGCAGGGATAAATTTTGCCTTCTGCGATAAAACAGAAATCGGACTTGAGTACAGATATCTTCATACTTTCCATAATGAAGACACTGCAAACCAATCTGTAAACTTAAATCTAAGACGTTTTTTCTAGCATAAACCGGGGCCTGTATATCTCTATACGGGCCCGTTTTTTTTATTTTTCTTTCTTTTTTCTCCGATCTTACCCATCATTATTTTTTATAAATTGTGTAAGAAAGGATCGTGCATGAATAAAACAGGTGTTCTTTTAGTGAATTTAGGGACCCCCGACTCCCCCGAACCTTCTGATGTAAAGAGCTATCTACAGGAATTTTTAACCGACAAACGGGTAATCGACTCCTCTTTTTTGGCCAGGCAATTTCTTGTACGTTGTGTGATTGTCCCCCGACGTTATCAAGAGTCGGCCGCTTTCTATAAAAAAATTTGGACTCCCGAAGGCTCCCCATTATTTGTTCACGGAAAAAATGTGGAAAAAAAACTCAGCGAACTTATGGGAGATAAGTATAAAATTGTTTTGGGAATGCGCTATAAAAATCCGTCTTTATTTTCAGGATTAGAACAACTCAGGGACTGTAAACAAATTATTGTGCTCCCTCTTTTTCCGCAATACGCATCGGCAACGACCGGTTCCGTGCATGAAAAAGTGATGGAAATTGTCAGTCGCCAAACAATTATTCCTGAATTTTCTTTTGTCGGAAATTATCCCACTCAGCCCTCTATGATCGATGCATTTTGTTCCCTGATCCAAGAACATCCTCTTGAATACTACGACAAACTTATTTTTAGTTTTCACGGATTACCTAAAAAGCAAATTATAAAATCCGATCGTCACCGATGCTGCCTTAAAACTCCGGACTGCTGCACAAAAATATGCAATCAAAATAAAAATTGTTATTCCGCACAATGTTTTGCAACTGCCCGGGCGATTATAAACAAGCTCAATCTTCCCGAAAATAAGTATAAAATTTGCTTTCAATCGAGACTGGGAAAAGATCCTTGGTTGAAGCCATACACTACAGACGTTCTTCTTGAAGCCGCCCGACAAGGAGACAAAAAACTTTTGGTCGTGTGTCCGTCATTCGTATGTGACTGTATAGAGACTATTCATGAAATCGGGATAGAGTATCGCGATGAATTTTTGAAAGCCGGCGGAGAGGAGTTACAGCTTGTACGGGGTCTGAACGATCACCCTCTTTGGATTAAAGCGCTGAGTGAACTAATACAAGAAAGAACTCAAACATAAGAAAATTTAACGTTAGGCGAAACTGATAAAAAGAGGCAATGTCCCTGCCCATACCTGAAAATAAAAGGCAAATTCCGTTACTTTCTCTGCGACAAAAAATTTAGAAGAGTCACACAAGACAAGGACCAGTGAAAAAAATACCGTAAGAAGTAAAGGCCACAAAATAAATTTCATTCCGGCAACATCAGCTCCTATGACTGAAATCAAAAGAGCAATAAGACAGCAATAAAAAATGGTACGATATCCGTAAAAATGAATAGGAGCCGGCGGATCCGGAAATGTTTTGGGATCCAGACGGCGGCATATTTTATAGATAAAAAATGAGCTACAAATCATAAAAGCGTAGGCCTGGCTTTCAGGGGAAAATATTTTATCGGGCACACCCAATGCCACCGGAAACAGAGCCACCGGTATAAAAATGAGACTCTCCAAAAACTCTTTAAAAAGAATGTGTCTTTTTAAAAGAGGCGCTATATAAAACCCATGATAAGAATTCCACAAATAGACAGTGATCAGAAGATAGATTGTCCCTGCAATCAACGAGAAAAAAAATCCTACTAATAAGGCAATCACAAACATCGATGTTCGAAAGATATTGATGATTTTTTCGTTTTCAGATGCCTTTTTATTCATAGCTTTTTCCGTCAGAAAAAACAGAAGTATTCCTATAAAAGAAAAAAGAAAAGGGAGAAGATTTACATGTCCCGATTGCAATAAACCGGAAAAGCTCAATCCTGCAGAGAGAAATCCGCAAAGCAATAAAGATGCGATAGAAAAATCACCGAAGGTTTTTTGATCGGTTGTTTCGTTCATTCCGAGAAATTCCGCCCTGTACAGTTAATCGAAATATACACTATCGCCTAAAAATTATACAAGTTTCAAAGAGACAATCTCTAATTATATAAGAGGTAATTGAACTCGCGCAGCGTTTGGAGTGCGCGTGACTCGTCACCGCTTTGCCCTCGCATCGACTTGTCGATGCGTTTTTAAAAACTTAGAGAACTAATTTT
>Ga0206889_1035_pt1 | contig 28351 bp, 22 predicted proteins | sample Alteio_BWOrgHeat_57_FD_153245 | JGI IMG/M metagenome (GOLD analysis project Ga0206889, IMG submission 153245) | Enriched cells from forest soil in Barre Woods Harvard Forest LTER site, Petersham, Massachusetts, United States - Alteio_BWOrgHeat_Nextera5 ... | reverse complement strand
TCTTCTGTAGTGAATTGGCTCCAGTGATAATAACGATCTTTAACACTTAACCGGCTTCCTTCTGCAAAGCGGTTCAGCTGCCGTATCAGATTTCCCGTTTTACTTCCCCGTGCTTTTGGCAGCATCTCCCATAACCATTTGTTAGAGTTCACCACCTTTGCCGCAAAATTATTTTGCCGTATCAGGTATTCTGCTGTGTGCTTGTTATAGCCTGCAAACACTTCGTCCCCTCCATCTCCACTCAATGCTACAGTAACCGATCTGCGGGCTTTTTTGCATAGTATATACATGGGTATGCAACTACTATCGGCAAAGGGTTCGTCAATATAATCCAGCACGTCAAATACATGCTCTAAAAAATCATTGTTGCTTAATGAATAAATGGTATGTTCGGCATTGCATTTTTTAGCTACCAACCGCGCATAATTCGTTTCATCATAAAAGGGTGCATCCTTATACCCGATAGAGAATGTATTAAAATGACTGATATGCTTGGAGGCCAATGCTACCACTACACTGCTATCGATACCGCCGCTTAAAAATGCACCCAAAGGAACATCTCCGATCAATCGTCGTTCCATCGATTTTTCCATCAACTCCACCAGCTTAACCTGGGCATCCTCATAGCTATAAGTAGTTGTTCCGGTATCGGCTAATTCAATTTTGTAGTATTGATGAATAGATACTTCGGTTCCTTTTACATAAAGATAATGGCCGGGCAACAGTTTTTTTACTTCTTTAAAAATACTTGCCGGAGGAGGGATATAATTGGATTGAAAATATTGATAGAGGGAGGTATAATCAATCTCCTGCGGTATCCCGAACGCCATCATTGCTTTCATTTCTGAAGCAAATAAAAACTTGTCATTGTCTTTGTATATCAACAAAGGCTTTTTACCAAAATTATCCCTGGCAATAAACAATTCATTTTCCTGTTTGTCGTAGATGGCAAAAGCAAAAAAACCTTTTAACCAATTAAGACATTCTTTGCCATAGTTGATATACAATTGTAATAATACTTCCGTATCAGACGAAGTACGAAAGGCATAATTCGTTGCCGATAATTTTGTAGAAATTAATTCTTTAAAATTGAGTATCTCGCCATTAAAAATAATAGCATACCTGCCCGAAGCATCCAACATGGGCTGGTTAGCGGCGCTGGAGGTATCAATAACAGATAAACGACGATGCGCCAACCCTACTCCATCATTATAAAAAAAGCCTTCCGCGTCGGGTCCCCGGCGTGAAAGCGTTTTAGCAGATGCGGGCAATTTTTTGATACACTCTTTACCTATATCATTGAAAGCATAAACACCGGAAATTCCACACATACTACTAGGTTAAATCAGGGATTTTAAAATAGAAATATAGGTCATTTTTAACAAGCAGTTGCAATTTACCTAAATTAGGATAATTTTGCCTCAACTAGGGTATCTATTTATACCAATATCGCAAAGTTTCTGCGATGAGTAGTTCTAATGTTTCAATATGCTTCTTACCATTCCTCCTTTTACAGATGACGATTATAATTATGGACAAAATTTTGTACATGCCTGGGACATTATTTTAGCCCCTCTTTATTTTTTCGGTCTTATTTTATTGGGAAACTGGTACTATAAAAAAAAACAGCCTTTTGGTGGAAATAAAAAGCTATTTATCAATGGCTTGATAGTTAAACTGCTCGGGGGCGCAACTATTACACTTGTTTATAACCTGTATTATCACGGAGGAGATACAACTGCTTACTTTAATGATGGAAGATTGCTGGACAGGATTTTTTTTGCCAGTCCGACTACAGCCTTCAGACTGGTATGTGTTTATGGAACAAAAGCGTGGCCTTATGATCTGGAGAACCTGGTATCCGGATTTAGAATGGCTACCAAACCCGGAAATTGGATGGTTGTGAAAATATCTGCGCTGTTCAGTTTATTTAGCTTTCAAAGTATGATTTGTACTTCTTTCTTTTTTGCTTTTTTTTCCTATTTATGTAGTTGGAAGTTTTTTAACACCGTTTCTGAAATGTATCCCCGTTTAAAAAACAGACTTGCTATTGTTATTCTTTTTATACCAAGTGTTGTTGTTTGGGGATCCGGAATATTTAAAGATACCATTACCCTTGCCGGAGTTTTTTTACTTTTTCACTGTGTATACGAATTAGTTGTTAAGAAGAAGAACTTTTTAAAAAATCTGGTCCTTATAGCTCTTTCTGTATTTATGGTGGGTACTATTAAAAGTTATATTTTAATCTCTTTTGCAGGTCCTCTTTATATCTGGGTAATAATACGCATCGGTAGTTCTTTCAAAAAAACGGTCATGCGTATCAGCTTTTTTTTATTAATCGCGATTTTATCGGGCGGTGCTGCATATGTTTTGGTTCATATTGAAAGTGAAAAAATACAATCGTTTGCTTTAGACCAGGTTATTGAAACAAGTGTATCAACAGGAGAATCTGTTCAAAGAAGCAGCGAAAAGACCGAGGGTTCAACGTATGATATTGGAAAAATAGACCCCAGCATTTCGGGAATTATATCCGTCGCACCTAAGGCTATAAATGTAACTTTATTCAGGCCCTACTTATGGGAAGCCAACAAGGTGATGATTTTTTTTGCAGCAATTGAAAGTTCGTTGATCTTCCTCTATTTTGTTTTTGTGTTGCTTAAAAATAAAATAATCTTCTTTTTTATTAAAATATTGAGAGATCCTTTTCTTTTTCTTTGCCTCAGCTTTACATTGATAATTGCAGTATTCGTAGGAGTTTCTTCTTATAATTTTGGATCACTCGTACGATATAAGATCCCATGCATTCCATTTTTATTGATAACATTAGTGATCGCAGGTAGCAGTAAAAGAATACCTGATGCAGAAATCAGTAACTAGGCGATGCATTGATATTGATGATAGTAGAAAGTACTTTTAACTGAACAGTGACAGGAAATTCGCAGCGTTGGATCGCAGACTGTAATGCTCTATTATTTCTTTCCTGCCTACAGACCCCATTTGCTTTCTTAGTCCTGGATCCAGAAGCAACCGTTCGATTCCCCGGTACCAATCTTCATCAGAGTTACAAATAAATCCATTAACACCATCCTGTACAATGATCTTATTTACACCGGTAGGGGAACATACAGAGGCTATTTCCAGTGCCAGGTATTGAATTAATTTAAAGCCGCATTTCCCTTTGGCCCATTCATCATCCGGCAAAGGCATTAATCCTATTTGGCAGGAAGCCAGTTCAGTAATTTCATTTGCTTCCGTCCATTCGACATAAATAATATTTTTAAGGTCCAGCTCAGGTTTTCGATTACAGATGATCTTAATATCAAAATCATATTTATCCTGTAATCGTTTTAAAACCGGCTGCAGAGAATCTAAATATTCTAATGTAGAAAAGCTGCCCGTCCAGCCAATAGTTATCCGTTCTACATATTGATTCGCAATGATATTATGTTGCCTGTCGGTATCAACGCAAGTAGGATTATAAAAAACATTTTTATTAAACTGTCTTGCATAAGCGCAGAGATATTCATTTCCACAGCTGACCTTATATGCCCATTTGCAGATGTGTTTAACCTTCCATGGTTTTTTAAAAAATCTTGCGAAACGGTTTGGGTCTGAGTAATGCGGTAACCAGATTGCATCATCAAAATCATAGATAAGTTTACCCCCCAGGACCCTGGCATACAACCATTCGAATAGCGGGGGGCCTAATGGAGCTGCTGCCTTCTGTAAAAAAATATAGTCGTATTTTTTTATTTCTGAAAGAAGGGATATGCGACGAAGAAAACCGCCGGTTAATGCTTTTATTTTTTTGCCCCACAAACCAAATTCATGAATTACTTCATGCCCTTCTTTATTAAAAAAATATCTGTAGCTAACTTCAAACCCGTTGTGTTGGAGAAGATCGGTATATAACTCAGAGCGGAACCGTTGAGACGGAACAAGGTTTTCAGGACTACGACACACTATCAATATCTTCTTTTTTCTGTCCATTATGCCGGCCTTTAAATACCTATGAGCTCGTAAACTATAGCGAGAGCCAAGGTAAATAATAATTGTATTAAAAACTATCTATAATTGTTAAAATTAACAGCACAAAATTCACTCCGCTTTAGCTACTCGCTCACCAGTTTATCATATATCTTAAGTAGTTTCTCCGTATATGCTTTTTTGGTATAGTGTTCTTTTGCCAACTCAACTCCTTTAACAGATAATACCTTCAGATCATATACCCCATTAAATATCTCTTTTATACGATTAGCGAATGCAGTTGGATTGGAAATATCAAAAAATATAGCATTGTTACATGTAACACTACGTAATATAGGAAGATCAGAAACCAATAACGGCAATCCAACAGCCATTGCTTCTGCCACTGCTATTCCAAACCCTTCATGTTTTGTAGCCATTACGTATAGATCATATTCGGGTAATATTTCCTGAATGTTATCCCCCTTTCCTTTGAACACAACAGCCGCCTGGTTCTCCGCGGCTTCTTTTTGAAGATGGATAAGCGAATCTCCATATGGTTTCCCATATACATCCAGTGTAATTGGATATTGCTTTAATTGAGCCATGGCTTCAATTAAATAGCTGTAATTTTTATCGTCCCTTAAATTACCAACAGCCACCAATCTCAGTTTTTCTATACGCCCGTACTTTTTAATATCGCTGTTTTCACGAAAGAATGCGTCTCCAACATAATTGGCAAGAACAAATTCGTTCTTTACTTTTTTAATGGTTTGCTCGTAATCTTTCAGGGCTTCGTTGGAAACAGCTATGATAGAATGATAACTTCTTGTAGTGAGTTTTTCAAGTATACGCAGAACAGGGTTATCGTTGAAAAAACTAATGCTTGAAATGGCATGAACAGTATATACCAATGGGATATCGGATGGACAGGCAAGCCGTGCGATCAAGCCGCTATAAACCAAATGCACGCTAACCAAAGCAGCATTATGCCGGCGAATAATACGCCTCATTTTAAATATGGCGCTTATCACCGAAAGTTTATTGGTAAGTCCCAATATATACCGGTGACTGCAAATGATCTCCTCTTCGGGAAAATCACAAGTATCGATCAACGTTACCAAAACGACATTGTATCGTTTATTAAGTTCGGGCAAAATACCAACTAATAATACTTCTGCGCCACCTTTACCAAGGTCATTAATTACTATTACTATTGTTTGCTTTTGCATTTATAAAATCTATAGAGTATTAAGCACATTTAAAAAATCCCGGGCAAATTTTAATCTAGATATGTCATAGTTGAATTGTACCGGTGTTTTTTTAAAGTCTTTTATGGCATTTGCTAATGAATCGCTGTTACGGGGGTCGAAAAATACGGCTTTGTCGCCTAATTGTTCCATATTAACATTCAGATTGGATGCAATTATATTTTGGTTCATAGATTTGGCATCTTCAATGACAGTGCTCCATCCTTCAAAAAGCGAAGGCTGGATCACCGCAACCGCATTTTTCATAATGGCCAGCTGATCTTCTCTGTCTATAAAGCCAAGAAAGAGAACATTGTTTTCGATCCCCTTCTTTTTTACATATTTTTTCAATTCATCAAAATAGCTTTGTCCTGTACGACGGTCATACTCTTTACCCGAAAAAACCACTTTAATATCCTCCTTAAAAACATCCTTTATTTTTTTTATCGCCTCCAATATCACCAATTGATTCTTATGGATCCAAAATTGATTGGGGCAAAAAAAGTACGCCGGCGGTAATTTATATTTTGTCCTCAATTGTTCAATATCTATTGTATCATAAACAGGATGTGTTACAGCGAAGGGAACTACATATTGTTTTACTTTACTATCCGGTTGCAGCACATTGAAATCTTTTTGAGCATCACAACTGCTAAAAATAACCGATTCATTGGAATTGGCAATATAAGAGCGGGAAAATGAGCGCCACGCTAATCCACGGTCAGAAAAGAACTGCGGTAAGTGTACGTCCTGAAAATCCGGTATCCAATAGATCAGTCTTTTTGATATGCTACTATCAAAATAAAGCGGCATAGGAAATAAAGCATCAAAATAATTCTTAGGAATTTTTTTATGCAGTCGCGAAATAAATATTCTTTTCCTGGATACTTTCCTGCTTAAAAAATTAAGCGCCTTCTGTATAGGATGAACAACATTTTTTACGCGCTCGAATTCGATACCGGGATAATTTAAGACTTGTACCGATCTCACATCTTTGTCTTCCGTATAAAATATGGTAACATGGGGTTGCTCGTCCGGCGGCAATAACTTAAGTGCTTCAATCAAATTCAGCATATAGTAGCTTCCTCCGATCCAATCCTCGTTATATGAAAAAAAAAGACCTATGCGTTTTCTTCTACCCATTCTAAATATTCTTTTAGGCCTTCTTCGATCGTTTTTTTAGGAACATAATTGAGCGACTGGATCTTTTTAACATCGGCTTGCCAGTACAACGGGTCACCTTCCTTGATCTGATTGCCAAAAGTATATTTTATTTCGCAATTGAAAAGCGATGCAAAAAGACCCACTACTTCACTGATACTAATGGCATTTCCATTGGCCGCATTATAAACCTCTCCGTTAAACGCACCTTTTTCGATTATTAGTTCAATAAGATGCAGTAGATCGGAGACATGCATAAAATCCCTGGTTTCCCTGCCCGTACCATAGAGCTGAAAAGGTATATTCTTTTTTATTTTTTGATATACATCCCAAAACAACTGTTTCTTTAAACCTGCGCCGTATACCGAGAAGGGCCGTACGATGGCCACTTTATTATTATATAGCGTTACAAATTCGCTACATAGCTGTTCGCTGTATAGTTTATGCCAGCCATATGGTGAGATGGGAGCAAGCTCATTGGTTTCTTTAACCGGCAATTGAACCGGGTTGCCATATACTGCCGCGCTTGAGATCTGTACAAATTTACAATCCGGAGAAAATTGCCTTATGGCATCTAACAATTTAAATACATTCATTGTATTCAATTCAAAATCGCGGCGCGGGTTTTGAATGGACTCTGCCACACTGGATGCACCGGAGCAATTGATACAAATGTCGAAACTGTGTTTTTCAAATATTTCCTTAAAGTCGGCATTGGTAGCATCTATTAGAAAATAGTGTTTGCTGGTATAATCAACCACTACATCACATCCATAAACAACGGCTCCTTTTTGTTCAAAAAAATTCAAACAATGAGTGCCGATAAATCCTTTGGAACCGATTACGAGAATATTCATTATAGTATTTCTTCTTTCTGGGTTCTGGTATTAAATACAGTAAGCCCCCTGATCTCATTATATTTTGCTTGTCCGTTCAAAAACGTCATTCTCCCATTTTTATCCCTGCTTTCTCTGAATTTCGCATCTACAAAACCTTCCTTGCAGGTAAGTTTTCGAAAGCTTTTATTTTTATCCTTGCGTATAAAATATGCATTATTACCGGCGCTATTACATCCAATAAAATCGTAGCCCTTTTCTTCTGCCAGATCACAAATTGAAAGCAGCGACGTTCCATAAAATAAATTGCTGTAATGCATACTGTTTCGTACAAATGCATCATTATAAATTACAGAATATGGTTTATCATACCCCCAAATACTGTTGTACTCGCTGATAACAATTACAGGATCAATAACATTGATCGATTTCCAGAGCCAATAATCATTTCCATCAATATCTACACTTAAAATGCCAATCTCTCCTTCAATATGGGCACTTTTGATCAACCCATTGATATTATCTTTTGTTATGAACTGACAGATAGCAGTAAGGTCGTGCTGCCAATAAATATCATCGCCTTTGATATAATCGACATTCTTCCGGGACCCATCTATTACAAGGCCCTTCCAATTATCATTGATGAGCAAAAATCGGGTATTGCTTTCGGTATAATTCTCTACACCGAATTCCACAAATATTTTACCCGAATCCGTAATGTCCAATTGGGAAATAAGATACTGTATAATTCCATCATCCCCCCATTGTGAAAAAACTTTAAACTCAACTTCCTGCAGGTTTTGTATGGTCTTTTTTTCATTCAGACTGGCCATTATCTTTCCACTCAGGAGCTGTGTGTTTTTAATATCATTCTTTAGCGCATCATTAAGAATTCTTTGAACCCTACGCTTTATTTTTACCAATATCATTTACTTAGATTTTGAAAATTGTTTTCCTATATTTTTTGCGTATGCCGCTATAATGGCATTCCGTTTTTACCCATCGATATAATAGCACTATGTATTTTTGTATTCCGGCAAATACCGGATCACCTTTGCAGGATTACCCGCCACCACGGTCCATGGCTCAACATCTTTTGTGACTAAACTTCCTGCAGCAATTACTGCGCCCTCGCCAATGGTTACTCCTTTTAATATTATCGCATTAAATCCTATCCACACATGATCATGAATCACGATCTCCTTTTCATTCAAATACTGTTCACCTTCTTTAGGATGGCCGATAGTTAAGATCTCTTCATATTGCTTTTTTCTTTTATCCGCATCGAGCGAATGCGCATTATTATCATGAATATTAACATTATGGCTGATCAATACATAATTACCAATAGTTATTTTTTTGGCAGACCATATTTTAGAATTTTCACCAACGTAGCACCAATTGCCTATTGCGATATTACCACCATGCGCAAAAAGCAGTAATTCGCCTCTAATAAAAGTATTGTCGCCAATTTTAATGTTTTCTCTTTTCCCGGATAAATTCTGAATCCTTGATTGCTCTGAAAATGTCGAGTTGTTTCCCGAAACCACCCCTTTTAATTTTAACCTGTTGTTGTAGTTAATAAGGTTCCGGTGAAGCAAATATGCAACCTTTTCCAAAAAACGATTAAAAAAAAGCTTATTCGTCATTTTATGAAATTAAGGATATTTCACCTGATTGTTCCGGATTCTGACTGTTGACGGCCCTGCTGAATATTTTTTTGAAATAAAAATACATAAAAGCATTCCCGATAAGTACGCAAATAATATTGCCTAATACAACCGCCGATACATTCTTTACAAAAAGATGAATAAAATATATCAGTGGGATGTTAACGATAGCAACAGATATAGAAACAAACATTTGTAGTTTTATTTTTCCGCTTGCGTTAAGCGGAATTACCCAAATGTTTCCCCAAACCAATGATAATACATAAAACCCTACCAATGATTCTAACAGCAGCGGTGCATCAAAAGATTTGCTGATCCATAAATGGAAAAATACTTTTGAACAAAGCAGCATAATGATTACTGCTAATACAAAAACATAAAAAAGCTTTAATAATTTTTTTATCGACCTTGATATCCAATTTAATTCCCCCTTACTATAAGCATCTACGTACATCGTCCATAACGGTGCATTTACAATGGCGAATACAAAATTTATAATTGAAAAGTATCGATAAACCAGGCTATACATGGTTACACTTTCGGGGCCAAATAATTGCGTAATGATTAAATTATCCGTGGCATACATCACCAGTACGGCTATTTGTATAACAAAGAACATTCCTCCCAAATTCATGATTTCTTTTAAATGGCTTTTTTCATAGCTATCGAAAGATGGTCTTATATCAGCATACCTGGTCGAGAAGAAATAAATATTGAATACAATATTGAAGAGCAGCGGGGTAACCGAAAGCAACGTAATGATATATAAAAGAGAGGGATGCATCCCCGAATATTTTATATAAAACAAAATGCCCAGTATGACCGCCTGGCTTGTCAATAACAGCAGGCTGCTTTTCCCCGTTTGATGGTGTGCTGCCAATACCGTATATATCACGCTAAAAATAAAATTCAGGGCCGTAGAAACCACACAAATAAAAATTATCAAATATAATTCTGGTGCCGCCTGTAAGGAAGGCTTAAATATCTTGGCCCACGGTATAACAAAAGAAAGCGGAATAAATGCTGCAATAATAGCAGTGAAAATAAGCGTTATAGAAATATACGCGGTACTCACCATGCTCTTTGCTTTTTTTATATCATTCACGGCCAATGCTTCTGTAAGCTTGTTTCTAAGACCATTGCCTACCCCGATATCAAAAAAACCAAGCCAACTCGTTACGGAAAAGATCGTGATCCAGAGGCCGTATTCGGTTTTATTCAAGAGCGTTAATACAATAGGGATCTGCAAAAAATTAACAGCTATACTTAAGCCCTTTGCAATAAATCCCTGGCTTATGTTCTTTACTGTTCTGGCATTCCTCCATCCCAGTTTCGAAAAAAAACCTTTAGCTATCCCGGTATTTGATCCTGTTTGCTCCATTTTGTTTTAATAAGATTATGGCAGAAGCCATATAACACGATACTACATTTTTCGCAGCATTTTTTCATGATCAGGCCCAAGCAAACTAGTGCGTTTCTTTAAAAAAACTTTTTTATATATTGTTCTCCACGCCAGACTTATCATAAAGCTTTGAAGCAAATTCCGGTTGATCTTATTTTGAGTAAATAAATGGAGGTTGCCGTTTATTTTATGATAGGTTGTATTGAATCGCTTAGCGATAATATGCAGGGATGCCTCTGTATAAAAAGCAATGTGCTGGCCTGTTTCGGGAATAAAATACCACCAATCATCCGGCCGTGTAATTTTTTGATCAGGTAAAAGTGCAGTGGAAAAAAGAATATTCTTACTATAAAAGAACATTTTACCTATTTCTTCCCATGGATCAACAAGATGTTCAAACACTTCAAAAGCAGTGAGTAATTCAAATGGCTGAGCCGTTGTTTGCTCAATATCTTTTATATCAAAGGTTTCGGCAAATAAATTGCGGCAATATTTATCCTGCCTGTAAAAATCATATCCTTTATCCCGCATCATACGAACCAGCATTCCGTAACCACCGGCATAATCAATGAACTTTTTTGCAGGATCAAAGCCATTGTTGATGATGCACTCCAGCAGATCCGCGTTTCCCATGTTTCGGGAAACAAGACCTACATCAGCGGAGCTAATAGCCGATCCGTAAGCCTCATCAAGCCAGAAAGGCTCATCCGTTTGAACAAAACCACACTGCGTGCATTGCCAGTAAGAAACAGGATATTTACTTAAAACATTTGCCTGGAAAATAAATTGAAGAGTGCTTTCGCAAATTTTACATGAATCTTTTCCGGTCATCTCGATAAATTGGTTGTGCTTTATGCTAATGGTCGCAAATCTAGGCTATTGTTGGTTTTGAGCAATGCCCATGAAGTACTATTTCACTTTTCTTAAATATTCGCCATACCCGCTTTTTGCCAATTTGTTAGCTAACACCATTAATTCATCCTTATTAATATAACCCATCCGGTAGGCGATCTCTTCGGGGCAGCCAATTTTTAATCCTTGTCTTTTTTCGATCACACGTACATATTCGCTTGCATCACTTAATGATTCAAAGGTTCCGGTATCCAGCCATGCAAACCCTCTGTCTAAAACTCCCACTTTTAATGTTTTCTTTTCCAGGTAAACTCTGTTCACATCGGTTATTTCATATTCGCCGCGCGGACTTGGTTTAATATTTTTAGCGATATGTACTACGCTATTATCATAGAAATATAACCCGGGCACAGCATAACTACTTTTTGGCTCAGCCGGTTTTTCTTCAATACTTAATGCATTAAAATCTTTATCAAATTCAACCACTCCATATCTTTCCGGATCGCTTACCGGATAAGCAAATATCACCGCGCCTTTAGGATCTGCGGAAGCCTGCAACAGTTTACTAAATCCACTTCCATAAAATATATTATCGCCCAGCACCAATGCCACACTTTCATTACCAATAAATTTTTCACCAATTACAAATGCCTGGGCCAGTCCGTTTGGAGTTTCCTGTTTTGCATATTCTATCTTACAACCCCATTGTGCCCCATCTCCCAATAAGCGCATGAATTGAGCCTGATCATCCGGTGTTGTAATGATCAATACTTCTTTGATGCCAGCCAACATCAATGTACTTAACGGATAATAGATCATCGGCTTATCATAAATAGGCATTAATTGTTTACTTATACCCATGGTGATCGGATAGAGTCTTGTTCCGGAGCCGCCTGCTAATATTATTCCTTTCATTACCGTTTGGTGTATTGTTGTTCGTAATAGTTTTGATAATTGCCGCTGGTAACATGTTGCAGCCACTCGTGGTTGCTAAGATACCAATCTATTGTGATGGATATTCCTTCTTCAAATTGAAGAGAAGGCATCCAGCCCAGTTCATTCTTTAATTTAGTGGCGTCGATGGCATACCGCAGATCATGTCCTGCCCTGTCTTTTACATAAGTGATGAGTTTTTCGGAACTGCCTTTTTCTCGGCCCAGTTTAGTATCCATCTGCCTGCACAGTTCTTTTACAAGATCAATATTGGTCCATTCATTATGACCTCCGATATTGTAGGTTTCGCCGATCTTACCCGTATGAAAGATCACGTCGATCGCCCTTACATGATCTACCACAAATAGCCAATCGCGTATATTTTCTCCTTTACCATATATCGGAAGTGGCTTATTATTGATAATATTATGAATACAAAGAGGAATGAGTTTTTCCGGGAAATGATATGGTCCGTAATTATTAGAACAGTTAGAGATCTTTACCGGCAAATGATAGGTATGATAAAATGCACGTACCAGGTGATCGGATGATGCTTTTGATGCAGAATAGGGGCTGCGGGGATCGTAAGGTGTTTCTTCGGTAAAAAAACCTTCTGAACCAAGGGAGCCATATACTTCATCGGTAGAGATATGATAAAATATCTTATTGCTAAAATCATTCTTCCAGGCTTCTTTTGCTACTTGCAGAAGTGTACCTGTACCTAATACATTGGTAGTTACAAATGCCAGCGGATCTGTTATCGACCTGTCTACATGGCTTTCGGCGGCACAATGCAAAACTGCCGTGAATTTATGTTTGGCAAACAAGTCCTGTAAAAGTTTTATATCAGTGATATCCCCTTTTACAAAATGGTAATTAGGTGCTTTTTCAATATCCGTTAAATTTTCCAGGTTACCGGCATAGGTAAGTTTGTCGATATTAACGATCTTATATTCGGGGTATTTCGTCACAAACAGCCTTGTTAAATGTGAACCGATAAAACCCGCCCCACCGGTAACTAGAATAGTATGCATGCTTATTTGCTTATGAGCAGTAAAAATATAACTAAATTGGTAAGTACCATTTTTATAACAAAAAAAATGAATATGGCTGCCGTCGTCGGCAAATGTTAATACCTTTAATCATATTTAATTACAAATTTCCGCGAAGACCTTCGTATGAACGATTTACTTCCACTACTTAGTTATAAAGACGCATTACTAGCCCCTTTATACTTTATCCTTCTTTTAAGGATAGTAATTCGATGGAAAAGGAAATATTATGCGGATGTACCTATTGGCCGTTACATTATGCCTTTTTTCCTGTTAAAGATATTCTGCTGCGTATTTCTTGCGCTCCTTTATCATTTTTATTTTGGCGCAAGTGATGCTGATGGCTATTATACTGCCGGAAGGGACATTTACAATGCCATTATGAGTAACCCAAAATGCGGAATTGAATTACTCACTAAACCTTTCCAGGATTGCTCCCTGCAGGCACAACAATTTGCTCCGCATCTTGAAGTAGTGAGTGCCAATCCTCCGTCCGTAATGATGACCAGACTTACGGGCGTTACAAGTCTTTTTTGCTTTGGCACTTATCTTCCTATTGCATTTATATTTACTTTATTTGCAATGATAGGTTCGTGGAGGATCTTCCTGGTTTTTAATGAAGAGTTTCCACAACATTCACGGCTTGTTGCTATCGGTTGCCTCTTTGCACCCTCTGCACTATTATGGGGAACCAATGTGCTGAAAGATCCTACCTGCCTGTTCGGGCTAGGGCTCTGTATTACAGGACTACATTGTTTTTTAAAGAAAAGGTTCAGGTTGATCAACCTGGTTGAGGTGTCTATTGGAGTAACCTTATTGCTAACTATTAAAAACTATATCTTTTATATTTTTCTTATCGCTGCTGTTTTCACTATCGCTTCTGTTTATATAGGAAATATAAAAAATGGATTCCTTAAGTTATCCTTTTATGGTCTTATGTTCCTGATCTTTATTGGTTGTATCCGATCTGCAATTGGGAATGCGGCGTTCATCAATGAAATGGTAAGCAGCAATTTCATAGACGCTACTAAAACGATACAATCTGCCCAATTAGCAATCGATGACGGAAGTTCCTCCTCTTACTCAATTGCTTCTGCGGGCAGCCTTTCACCTTCAGGCCTTGTTTCAAGTTATTTTGCATCGTTGAATGTTGCCTTGTTCAGACCATATTTGTGGGAAGCGAAAAAACCACTTGTTGCTGCCAATGCGCTTGAATCACTTGCAGTATTCTTGCTGACTGTGTACCTGCTGGCAAAAACACGGATAAAAGGTTTTTTCAAATTTGCCGGCACTAACCCGATCCTGTTATTTTCGTTGATATTTACCCTGCTAATGGCCCCGCTGGTAGGATTTGTTTCCTTTAATTTTGGTACGCTTGTAAGATATAAGCTTCCTATGGTGCCGCTTTTTTATACTTATCTTTTATTGTTGTATGCCAAGGTGAAAACCAAGCCGACTACCGAAACAAACTGATCCATCTTCATGCGCCCGATAGCCAATTATACTAATGTTTTTTTTGATGCCAACTCAACTTATGCATTTGATGCGTTAAATGAAAAGGAATATATCTTAGATATCCTGGAACAACTTCACGAACAACTTGGAAAGAATTTTGATGATTTTTGTTTTATTGTTTTTTCCGCAAACGGTGAAGGGCATATACCAACATCTGCTGACCGGGAATTCCCGGGAAAGAAAAAAATATTGTTCTACCTATCTGATGAATCGGGCAAAACAGCCACTGAACTAAAAGGAGATTTTCATTGCATATTTAAAAGCTATTTGCCTTATTTGGGTGATCCCAACATATATCCGTTCCCGTTAGGTCATATGAATGATATCCGTTTTGAGCCGGCCGAAATTAAAAACGTCAATGCAAGAACGATCAACGCTTTTTTTTCGGGAAATCTGAACATCAACAGGATCGGGCTTTATAAACAATTCAACCCATCGCGTATACCAATCTTTTTATTAAAGCAATTGATCAAGATCCCGTTTATAAAAAAAGGGTTGGTCAAAAACCAGCGCAAAGAATTGATCACCGATAGCTTCATCAACTTCACCAGCGGTTTTAAACAAGGGCTCTCAAAAGATGAATACAAACAATATTTATTGAATTCAAAGATCGTTTTTTGTCCGAAGGGTTTTATCAGTGCGGAAACGTTCAGGCATTTAGAAGCAATGTCGGCCGGTTGCATTGTAATTTCAGAAAAATTACCACAAACCTCACTTTATAAAGATAGCCCCATTATCCAGGTCAATGATTGGCAAACAGCTATCGCCATCACCCGAAATTTATTAAAGAATAATAACGAACTCGAAGTACTGCAACAACGGACCCTTGAGTTTTGGAGAAAAAATTACAGCGCAGCTGCCGTAGCAAAATATATAACAATGCATCTATAAAGCTTATCCCGCGCTGTTCCTCATCTTTAAAAGGACCTTTATCACGAACGTAGGAAGTTTACTCAGCAGGTAGCGGGATCTTATAACTTTAGAAGCACGCAGATCTTCCTTAAAATATTTTCGTGAAACTTTCACTAAATGCTGTAAGCCTTTATAATCACCCGCCACAAATAATGTTTTACTTCTATGCTCTAAATAATAGAAGGTCATGGTGTAGAGATCTTCTTGCGTTATTGAAACCGACACTTTATACAGTTTAGGTACACCCGGAATATCAATGTTTAATTCTTTATAAAGTGTATCAATAAATACAAAGCCGGGATCAATACTTTTAGCAATAGAATAAAATATGAGGGCATTATCAACCAGTAACCGTTTATTAAAAACACTTACTGATTTGCTGTTATCATGTATCCTGAAACGGCAAAACAATTCCGGAACCTGCAACGATTTAAATCCTGCCAATAATGCCCGTATATAAAGATCCCAATCCATTGAAAAATGGATGTTCTCGTCAATGGGCCCGACAGTATCAATAATTTCCCTGGAGAAAAAAGTAGCCGGTTGCGGAAAACAGATCTTTGAGTAATAGTGGAGTTGGCTGGCTTTTATCAACGGACGAACAGTTTCGCTATCCTTGTTAAAATGGATGATATTGCCATATACCAACCCTATGCCCGGGTTATTTTTAAAATAATTTGCAACGGCATGCAGACAACCCGGCATCATAACATCGTCGCTGTTAAGCCAATTGATCACAGCTCCCGTTGAAACGGCAAGTCCTTTATTAATGGCGTCGCTTTGCCCTTTATCTTTTTCACTTACCCAGTAAGTAATATGTTCCTGGTATTTTTTAATGACCTCCACGGTATTATCCGTGCTCCCGCCATCAATGATAATATACTCCAGGTTGGGATACTGTTGATTAATGACAGAAAGGATCGTTTCCTCAATAAAATTTCCTTGATTATAACTGGGTGTTATAAGTGTTATTTTTATAAACTCCTCTTGTGAATGGTCTTGCTTTTTCAACATTTAATTTTTTACATGCGCATTTATACCAGCGCGGATTCCATTGTTTCGATACATTTGTTCACGGTATTCTCCCAGCTAAACTTTGCCTCCTGAACTTTTCCTTTCTGAATATATTCAGTACGCAATGATCCGTTATTTAAAATAAGCATCACTTTATCTGCAAGATCTTTTTTATTATTTAATTCAAAAAAAACGCCTGCGTCTCCTGCTACTTCCGGAAACGAACTGTGATAGGGCAACACCACCGGGCAGCCGCAATACATTGCTTCCAATACCGGAATTCCAAAACCTTCGTAAGCCGAAGGGAATACAAATACCCGCGCAGCTTTATAATATGCCGCCAGTTCATCATTTGTAAAATCGCGTTGTATTACCCGGTTGCTTAATCCTATCTTGTTGATCCGGGTTTTTTCTTCTTTAGAAAATGATCCGCCACCCGCGCAAATGAGTGACAGTGTTTTATCATTCTCCAAAATGGGCGCAATTGCCTCAATAAAAAAATCGAAATTCTTATAGCCAACCCGGCTGCCAACAAATAATATATAATCAGGCGGAAGGTCTTTCACCGTTTTATGAGCCCCGGTAAGTGATTGGGCCAGGTAAATAACATCGATCCTGGCTTCATCAATAAAAGGATATAGTTTTAATATATCATTTTTAGTGTTTTGAGAAACCGCCATGATCTTAGCCGCCTGTTGCATCAGCAGGAGTTTATTTTTTACCGTTAACTTATCCCGCGAAGCCTTGCCCGGGAAGAGCTCATTGATCATGTCATGCACCGTCATAACAAAAGGCTTTTGCTCCAGGTGCTTTAAAAAATAAACATCGTTTGAAGTTGGAAAAAAAACATCAAATTGCTGCCGCTTCAATTCAGCCACCACTTTTTTCTTTGAGTATTGATGAACCGTGTAATGCAACAACCTTGCCTTGCCTTTAAATTTTCTCTTATGAAAAAATGAAAGAAAGCGCGGGGCCAGCTGTTCTTCCCTGAGATATATATTTTCAGAATAAAGTACCGGCAGTTTTACTTCAATGTGCTCCTTGAGTAAAAATCGTTTATACAACTCCGTCATATACCTGGAAACCCCTCCATATTGCTGCATCAAAAATGCCTGTGGATCCATTAAAATTCGCAACTTCATTGTATGATTTGTATAAAGAACAAAAATAGTTGAATCTCTTAGATGAAATTGTTTTTATCCAACCACTCTAAATGATCCGAAAGCTGTTTAACGGTTACTGTTAAATTGCACCCATTGCCCTCGATTGGTTTATCTATATCGGGCTGCCCAAAGAGATAGGCATAATTCAGCCCTATACTATCTGCCAGGTGCCAATAACATTGGTTGTGATATATTTTATCGCGCCTGAATTCACTTACCAGCCCACCCGCTTTCATAAAAAGCATATTACTAAGACCTGCTCCGTGCAGGCCCATCATTAGTTTACTGGTAGCGGATAACCGCACCTGTTCCATAAATGAATGATCTTCGAAACGAACAGTGGCAAATCCGTGAGCGTTTAAAACAGGCAGCAATTCCTTTTCATTCAACAAGTGCCTGTATTTTGTATTAGCTCTTGATACGAATATCCGGCCATTAACATTTTTATCGGCAACGCCGTTAACGATATAAGTATCGATCAATGCTTTAACGGTTGCCATTTGTTTATCAGCTACCCTTCCTGTGATACAGGGATGAGAAACCATGTAACATTGCCTGCAAAGAAAATATTCATCTTCCTTTATAAAGAGGATATCCTTAAATGTTATTTTTAAAAGCGTCAATATCTCCGTTCCGATCGTCTTATTATAACCGGTGGCCGGGAGTATCAATACATACTCTTTTGTTTGTTCACCCAACGCTATTATCCTTGATAAAAAATCACAAAACCAATGATAAGGGCCGGTTGTGAACCCGTCAAAAGCAACCAGGTACTTCTCCGCATCATTTAATTGTATCTTTCTTTTAGACAATAATGTTTTGGCCAGGTGCAGGTAAGCAAATCTTATGTGATCGGGGTTTATCAGTGAATCCCGTACGATCAGCCAGCGATCTTCATATACACAACCTGATTTTGAAATGAGAACATTTTTAAACATTGATAATTCAATGTTATTGGTGTGATACGAGAACTCGGCCTTACAAAAATCCAGTTCGCCTGCTATATAATTAACAGGCAACTTTCGCTCAACCGTGTATGCGTCACTAAAATGTTTTACAACAGCCATCAGGTTATTATTTAGTAAAGATCCCCCTATCCACTTTTGTAATAGTACGCCTGTATTGCATATATGCCAGGATACTGCCTATCGATAAAGAAATAATATTTGCCACCACAATTGAATTTATACTGCCAAAGTATTTGTGAAAAAGCAGTATCAGGGGAACATTTATGATTGCTGCAGCAGCGCTATAGATCACCTGCAATTTTATCTTTCCCATGCTATTGGAAGGAACGACAAAGATGACATTCCAAATACCCTGTATGGTGTACAGTCCTATGAACACCACCAACAGCAATGGCACATCAAATGAAGGATCGATCCACCAATGGAATATCACGGGAGAAACAAACACCATGAAGCAGGCAATACCAATAAATACATACCAAAGCCTCACCAGTCTGCTTACCTGGTTCTTTACCCACGCGTAGTCATTTTTTGCAAAGGCATCTGTATATAATGCCAGTAACGGGCCCGTAATAACTGCAAAGACAATAGCAAGGACACTAAAATATTTTACAACAATATTATACTCCGTTACTTTTTCCGGAGAATAAAGATGAGAAATAAATATATTATCAGTAGAAAAAATGATCAGTCCTGATACCTGTACGGCAAAAAAACGAAGGCCCAATCCCATGATATCTTTTAAGAAAAGCCTGTCATACGATCTATATGTCGGACTTATTGCTTTATACGGTTTATGAAACGCGTAAAAAGAATAGAGCAGGTTCACAAAAAGTGGAAGCCCTACAAAAACGGATATTATCAAAAAAAAGTTATCAATATGGAAATGCCTGAATGCATACATCGTTAACAACAACAATAACTGAGGTACAAATACTATAATGTTGCTGAGTCCTATTTTTTGATAAGAAGAAAGCACGGCATGTATCAGGCCTGTTAAAAAAGAGAACAGTGTGCAAACGCAGCAAAGCAGCACTACCCATGCAAACCTGCTCTCACTAAATTCGGGAGCATTGAAAAAAGCTATCCAGTTCACAAATGGGAAAAGGATCAAAAAAACAGTTGTAAGCAGCAGTGTTAAAACGCCTACCGATACATAGGCGGTGGAAACATATTTTTTCGCCAATGCATTATCTCCAACAGCCAATGCGGTCGTGAGCTTATTCTTTAACCCGTTTCCAATACCGAGATCGAACACCAAAAACCATCCAAAAACAGAATACATGGTAAGCCAGATGCCATACTCGGTTTTATTTAAAATAGCCAATGCCGCAGGAACCTGCAATATGGAGCATATCACCGTAAGTGCTCTTGCAACAAACGACAAGCCTATATTCTTTACTGCAATCTTTGACCTGTTACTACTCAAAAGAGGCGATTAATAATTTTAAAATCTATTTGTGTGAAGAAACTGCAATATAATAACCAATTTACGATCCCCGTCGCGCAAAAATATACTTTCCCCGCTGATTTATACGGCTAAATCATTCTTCACGCATTACCTTTGCCGCCATGCATTACGCGTCTATAGAAAATATCAGCAAGTCTTTCGGTGTACGAACACTTTTTAAAAATATCTCTTTTCACGTGGAAGAAGGAGATAAGATCGCTTTTGTAGCGAGAAACGGAAGCGGCAAATCTTCCCTGCTCAAGATCATTGCCGGATTAGACACTCCTGATACCGGAAAAGGAACCGTATGGATACATAAAGATGTAAAGGTGATCATGCTGTTGCAAGACACCCCTTTTGAAGAAAACAAAAGTATTTGGGATAATGTATTGCGAATGAATCATCCCATCGTTAAGGTGGTGAAAGAATATGAGATGTTCCTTGAAAAAGAAGAACAGGATGATGACAAAATGATGCGCCTTATCGGCGAACTGGACGAATTAAATGCATGGAATTTTGAAAGTGAATTAAAACAGATCCTGGGAAAACTCCAGATCCATCACCTGAATGAACCGGTAAAGAACCTGAGTGGCGGGCAAAGAAAACGCGTTGCATTGGCACAAGCCCTGATTGAAGCACAACTGCATGAAGGAAAATGTTTATTGATATTGGATGAACCTACCAACCATTTGGATATTGAAATGATCGAATGGCTGGAAGATTTTCTTTCTTCTCATAAGATGACCATATTATTGGTTACGCATGATCGTTATTTCCTGGATGCCGTTTGCAACGAGATATTGGAAATGGATGATGAGAAGATCTATATCTATAAAGGTGATTATGATTATTTTTTAGAACAAAAAAGTTTGCGCCACGAAGTAGCGCAAAGCGAATTGCAAAAAGATAAAAATATTTTTCGCAAAGAGCTGGAATGGATGCGCAAGCAACCAAAGGCAAGGACCGTTAAATCAAAATCACGACAAGATGCTTTTGCAGTGATCAACGAAAAAGTTAGTCAGCGGAAGGACGAAGTGGAACTAAGCCTGCAGGTGAAAATGACACGTATGGGTGGCAAAGTGCTGGAGATGAAAAAAGTGAACAAAGCCTTTGGCGACAAGGTTTTGATAAAGGGTTTCGATTACACCTTTAAGAAAGGCGAACGCATTGGCATCGTTGGAAAAAATGGCGCGGGCAAATCTACTTTTTTAAAGATCGCATTGCAACAGGAACAACCTGATAGCGGGAAGATCAATCATGGTGATACGGTAGTATTCGGAAACTTTAACCAGGAAGGGTTGCAATACAAAGAAGATAAACGTGCGATCGAATACGTAAAAGATTTTGCAGAATTTTTCCCATTGGCAGATGGTTCCAAGATCAGCGCTTCACAGTTCATGGAAAAATTTGGATTCACTGCTGAACAACAATACACACCGTTAAGCAAATTAAGCGGTGGAGAAAAAAGAAGGCTTCATTTATTGAGCATTCTATTCTTGAATCCCAACTTTTTAATACTGGATGAACCTACCAATGACCTGGATCTGCAAACCTTGCGTACGTTGGAAGAATTCTTATTGGATTTCCCCGGTTGTATTTTGATCGTTAGCCATGATCGTTATTTTATGGATCGTTTGGTTGATCATGTTTTTGCCTTTGAAGGCAATGGTGTTATACGAGATTTCCCGGGTAATTATACTTTATACAGAGAAACGAAAGAAAAAGAGGATGCTGCGGAGAAGGCACAAGGCACAAGTGGTAAAACACAAGTAAAGGAACAATCTACAAGCAACAAGGTACAAGCAGAGAGCAAACCAATAGTAAAACTTTCGTTCAAAGAAAAACACGAATTTGAAACGATCGGAAAAGAGATCCCCGTTTTGCAAAAAGAAAAAGCAGACCTGGAATTGAAGATGAGCGAGGGCAAACTTGGTTTTGATGAATTACAAAAAGCGGCAGAACGCATCAGTACGATCATTGCTGAATTAGATAAAAAAGAATTGCGCTGGCTGGAATTAAGCGAACAGTCTTAACCGTTAGTTCGGATGATATCCGCTACTAATGCCGTCCATCCCGTTTGATGGCTTGCTCCTAAACCACGGCCGGTATCTCCATGAAAATATTCATGAAATAATAACAGGCCCTGGTTCTCGGGCTTTTGATAAAACCATTCGTAATTGGCAAACACGGCTTTATTATTATTTTGATCTTTTTGAAAGATAAATAATATCCGGCGGGCCAGTTCATTAGCAACTTCATTTAAATTCAAAAACTTTCCGGATCCTTTAGGGCACTCTACTTTCCAATCATCGCCATAGAACTCTCCGTATTTTTTAATGGCATTGATGATCAAATAATTCATTGGCATCCAAATGGGTCCGCGCCAGTTACTGTTACCTCCAAATAATCCCGAAGTAGAATCTCCCGGATCGTATTGCACCATATAAGTAGTAGCATCAATATCAATAAAATACGGATGTTGTTCATGATATTTTGATAAAGCCCTGATACCACCTTGTGATAAGAATTCTGTTTCATCCAACAATCTTTGCAGGATATATTTTAAACGATCTTCATGTACCAACGAAAGCAACATATCATTGCTGTCGCCATGTTGTTGGTTGGGTAAGAACTCATTATTCTCTTTGCGATAATTGCTGAGCCATTGTATCCTTTTTTTAAAATCGCCCAACTTATCCAACACTTCTTCTTTGACGATCGATACCGCCAGCAAAGGAATCAAACCTACGACTGATCTTACTTTTAAAGAGAATGGCTCTTGTCCCCGTAAACAAAGCACATCATAAAAGAAATTGTCTTCATTATTCCAAAGGCCCATTTCATTTAATGATTCCGCAATGATCACAAAGTGCTCATAAAACTTTGTAGCAGCATCTTCAAACGCATCATCAGCAGCGGCAATTTCCAATGCAATGTCCATCATGTTCAATGCATACATACCCATCCAGCTGGTGCCGTCGCTTTGTTCCAACAAAGTTTCATCCGGCAATTGAATGCTTCGGTTAAACACACCGATATTATCCAACCCTAAAAATCCTCCTTCAAAAACATTGTTGCCATTGGCATCTTTACGATTGATCCACCAGGTAAAATTGATGATCAGTTTTTGAAATACTTTTTTCAGGAACGCTACATCACCAGTACCTTTCACATCTTTTTCAGTACGATAAACCTGTAACGCCGCAAACGCATGCACCGGCGGATTCACATCGCTGAAGTTCCATTCGTATGCGGGTATTTGTCCGCTTGGATCCATATACCATTCGCGCATCAGCAATACCAATTGGTTCTTTGAAAAAACGGGATCAATGATCGCCATAGCGATACAATGAAAAGCGCTGTCCCATGAGGCATACCAGGGATACTCCCATTTATCGGGCATAATAATAACATCCTGGTTCTTCAGGTATTTCCAGGAAGAATTTCTTCCTCCGGATCGCTCATTGCTTATCGGGGTAATGCCATCGCTCGTACTCAACCAGCGCGCTACATCATAATGATAATATTGTTTGCTCCACAATAAACCGGCAAATGCCTGGCGTTGTATCGTGGCTAAGTCTTCCGTAGCATTTTGAGGAAGAACAGATTTATAAAATTCATCCGCTTCTTTTTTTCGTTGATCAAATATATTTTCAAAATCAGCGGCAAAAGGCTGATCTATAACGTCAGTGGATAGACGAAGAAATATTTTTTGAGAACCATTGCCTTCAACAGTGTAGTTATATACAGGAGAACATTTTGTTCCTTGTTTTCTTTCTATCAATGCTTCTTTATTGGCGCCTTTAATAATGGCATCATGAAAAGCATCTTTTACAAACGGAGTGGCGTTGGCTTTAGCATACAACCGTTCATTATTTGTTTCATTATCTGTAAATGATATTTCAGCAGCGTCTTTAAAATATAAATAATACTCTCCCAATGCCTGGTGCATCGCTTTTACTGTGGTGTCATTGATATAATTGATGGAGGGTTTTTGCACAGTTGGATCGTATTGCCATTTGTTATAGAACCAAAGTGTTGGCAATACAGTGATAGGCGCAGCTTCCGCACTTCTATTCACGATCTCTATTTTTATAAAAATGTCTTCGCTGTTATTCTTGGCATATTCTACATAAACATCAAAATAATTATTAGCATTGAAGATGCCGGTATCTAATATTTCATATTCGGTTTCCTGCTTTGTGCGGTTTTTGTTTTTTTCAAGAAGATCCAGGTAAGGATATTCATTTTGCGGATACTTATACAAATACTTCATGTAATAATGTGTAGGAAGATTATCTAAATAATAATACAACTCCTTTACATCTTCTCCATGATTACCTTCCGAATTCGTAAGTCCGAATAAGCGTTCTTTTAAGATAGGGTCTTTCCCATTCCACAATGCAACCGCAAAACAAAGGTTTTGCATATAGTCTGAAATGCCCGCCAGTCCATCTTCTCCCCAGCGATACACGCGGCTGCGCGCATGATCATGCGGAAAATAATTCCACGCATCGCCGCCTTCACTATAATCTTCGCGTATAGTGCCCCATTGGCGCTCAGTTAAGTAAGGCCCCCATTTTTCAAGCGGAACTTCTTTCTTCGCATTTTCGTCTAACCGTAACTGTTCTGCTGTCATAATTTATCCATTTGTACTAAAGCCGGGGTATAAGGTCATTCCTCCATCGCAGAAAATTGTAGTGCCGGTTATATAATCCGATTCATCACTTGCTAACCAGGCTGCCAGCTTTCCAATATCTTCCGGTTGACCGATACGTTGATAAGGAATCAATGTTAATAAACTATTCAATGCTTCGGGTGTATCCCATGCTGATCTATTAATTGGTGTTTGTATCGCGCCCGGACCAATACTATTCACACGAATCTTTTTAGGTGCCAATTCCTGTGCCATACTTTTCATTAACATCATGATCCCACCTTTACTGGTTGCATAGTTAACATGTCCACCCCATGGGATCACTTCATGTACACTGCTCATGCAAATAATTTTTCCGGCAGCAACACTTCGTTCAGGCACAACACCTCTTCGAATGAATTCGCGAGCTGCTTCACGCGCACATAAAAATTGCCCGGTAAGATTGATATCAATAACCGTTTGCCATTGCAATAGGGTCATATCCTGAAACGCAGAATCTTTTTGCAAGCCGGCATTGTTCACTAAAATATCGATCGTTCCAAATTCCTTGTACATCGCCTGGAACATTGATTGCACCTGGTCTTCCTTGCTTACATCTGCCTGTAATATAATAGCGTTGCCACCATTTGCTTTAATATCATCCGCTACTGCCTGCGCAGCTTCCGGGTTTGTTACATAATTCACCACAACATTGGCACCATCCATTGCCAATGCTTTTGCTACTGCTAAACCAATACCGCTGTTAGCGCCTGTTACTAAAGCAGACTGTCCTTTTAATTTGGGGTTTTCGTTCATGTGATATGATATTTGATCTGGTAGATATAATAAAAAAGCACTTCACCTAAAATCGGTGAAGTGCAATATAATCAGATTTTTTTCGATCGATCCGCAGTCAATTGTTATTGTGTACCGTTATCAGAAACCGTTCTTCCTTTCATTTGTCTTGAATCTACCTGGTTGGTAGTTAACCATTTGGTTTTGATCTTTACGCTGGCTTCTGTTCCTGATTGGATATGATAGGTTTTCCCTTCATAAGTAATAATGCCCTCATCACCTTCCCATTGATTTGCCAATACGCGATAAGGATCAGTTGATGTTCCTTGCAAGGTTTTTCCAAAATTGAGGTATTTGTTATCGCCTACTTCAAAAGATATAGAAACTTTATTAGGAGCTACCACTGTACAAACACCGGGCGTTCCTTTTTTTAAGGTTATGATGTTCTCATAATGCCCGTTCTCAAATTTTACGGTGCCGGAAATTACTTTTGTTTCTCCTTTATCCAGTTCGCGCTTTAATACAATATCACGATCCACAAAATATTGGATCTTTGTAAGCTGTACAGAGTTAGCCTCTACCCGACTTCTGATGGCAGGGGTAAAATAGGTTTTAGAGTCACTGCAGGAAGTAAAAAGAATGACGGAAAAAAGAACCGGCAAAGAATAGAAATATTTTTTCATACAACGTTATTTTAGATACGATAGACCCAAATTTAAGCCCAAAGTTTAGCCCTTAGGAAAACATTAACAAGCAATTAGCCATGTAGGGCTCTGTTTTTAATTTAATAGCTACCTTCGATAAATTGTAGTTATCTACAACTTTGAACGAACCTTTACGAACAATTTACGTTGTACAAAAACATGAAATACCTGTATTCTTCGCTATTAATATGTTTCGGTTTGATTATCAGTTGTTTTGCGCAAGGACAGGCAAAAACAGATTCATCGTTTACCGATGCAACTATCACCAACTGTGTGCAATATGCCCTAAAGCACCAACCTTTAATTCAGCAATCTATTATTGATGAAGATATAACAGAGCGGCAGATACAAACCCGTTTATCCGAATGGTATCCGCAGGTAAACCTTGGCTATAATTTTCAACATAATTTTCAATTACCAACAGCATATAATGCAGGTTCTTACATAACGACCGGTACGTTTAATAGTTCTAATATCGGATTGGGTGCCACGCAGGCTATTTTCAGCCAGGATCTTTTATTGGCAAGTCGTACCGCAAATGATATACGCAAACAAGCAAAACAAACTACCGCCAGCAATAAAATTGACATATCCGTTAACGTTAGTAAAGCATTTTATGATGTATTGTTTACTGAAAGGCAGGCAGAGGTGCTGGCGCAGGACACTATACGCCTCGTAAAAAGTTTGAAAGATGCGTACAATCAATACCAGGGTGGACTTGTAGATAAAACAGATTACAAACGCGCCACCATTTCATTGAACAATACCCGAGCTCAACTAAAACAAACCCATGCTTTAGTTTCCGCAAAATATTCTTACCTGAAACAATTGATGGGCTTTCCGCAAACGGATAGTTTATATCTTCAATATGATACTACGCAAATGGAAACAGATGCCATTATCGATACCAATCAATTGATCAATTACCAGGGGCGGATAGAATATCAACAATTAGAAACAGAACAGCGTTTATTACAATCCAATCTTAAATATTATAAATGGAGTTTTCTCCCTACCGTTTCTGCATATGGAAATTATAATTTAGGTTATCTTAATAATGATTTTTCAAAAACCTATAGCCAAAGTTTCCCTAATTCAGATATAGGTTTGTCATTAGCGGTACCGATCTTCCAGGGTACTAAAAGAATACAGCAGGTAAGAGAAGCAGAATTGCAACTGGATAGATTGAATTGGGATTTTACTTCTTTAAAAGACAATATCAATACACAATACCAACAGGCATCGGCTGTTTACAAAGGCAATTTGGCTGATTATTTAGCATTGAAAGACAATGTACAATTGGCCAATGACGTATACAATGTTATAACCCTGCAATACAGGTCCGGCGTTAAAACCTATTTGGATGTTATCGTGGCAGAGTCTGATCTGAGGAGCGCGCAACTTAATTATTATAATGCTTTATATCAATTATTGCAAAGCAAACTGGATGTAGAAAAAGCATTGGGAACTGTTCAATATTAAAATATTTTAACCGACAAATATGACCAACAAATTATTTCATGCAGGTATAATAATAGCAAGCGCCGTTTCCATTGCATCCTGTGGCAGTCAGCCTCCTCCGCCAAAAGCGCCGCCGGTAGCAGTAAATGTCTGTACAGTACATACCGGAGCGGCTGTGTATTTTGATAACTATCCTGCAACGGTAGTTCCTTTGAACCAGGTTGATCTTCGTGCACAGGTAACGGGTTATATTACCTCGATAGATTTCCAGGATGGACAACATGTTGTAAAAGGACAAAAATTATACGATATCGATAAGCAACAATACGAAGCCAATTATAGCCAGGCCGTTGCAAACATGAATGTTAGCAAAGCTTCGTTAGATAAAGCGCAACAGGATGCGGATCGTTATGCAGACCTGTACAAACAAGATGCGATCGCAAAACAAATATATGATCACGCGCTTAGTGATCTTCAATCTAATAAAATGCAGGTTGCAAGTGCGAAAGCAGCCGTTGACAAAGCAGCACTTGATCTGCAATATGCTACTATTACTGCTTCATATACCGGAACCATTGGCATTTCACAAGTGAAATTAGGAACATTGGTTA